>MDTB01080285.1_pt1 | contig 29390 bp, 28 predicted proteins | sample 811161 | NCBI WGS metagenome assembly MDTB01 (sample SAMN05326650, study PRJNA326480) | marine metagenome | isolation source: seawater | place: Mediterranean Sea | collected 2009
TGGAAGCGCAGTAATGCGTGTAGCTGACCAGTACTAATAGCTCAATTGGCTTGATTTATGCACTGAAAAAAATTTTTATATAATTTGTAATATTAGATATTAAGACATTTAAATGTTTGCATTGAAATACATTTTTTTAAATTAAGATTTATTATGATACCTTTTTTTCAAAATATCTTTTATTTTTTTTATATGTTTTAATATCATTAATCCCCCTGGATCGAATTTCATTTTTTGAGATAATTACTCCAATTTTAAGACCTTTATCCTTACAAATCTTTACTAAATCAGTTAAATAGAATTCTTGTGAGATATAATTTTTTTTAATCAGATCAATGAAAGTTTTGACTCTATAATTAAAAACCATAACTCCAGAATTACATATTTTAATTTTTTTTTCTTCTTTGTTGGAATTTTTGTATTCAATTATTTCAGAAACTGAATTTTTATTTTTTTTAATTAATCCACATCCTTTATTTGAATTTGTTTTAAAAGCTAAAATTACCAAATCATAATATTTTGTTATTTTAATCATTTTTTTAATATCAGATTTGAGAATGAAGGGGGTATCTGCATATAAGATAATAAATAAATCTTTTTTGTAACTTTTTTTATGTTTAAAAAATTCTTTTACTGCATGACCGGTGCCAAGAGATTTTTTTTGAATAAAGAAATTTAATTTTTTGTAACTATCTTTTAAAAATTTAAGAGATGGGTTAATTACTATATCAATTTCATCAGAAAAGTTTTTAGCTAAATTTATAGATGCTTGAAGAAGTGTAATTTTTTTAATTTTTAACAAAACTTTTGGAGTTTTATATTTTATTCTTGATCCTTTCCCGCCAGCCAATATTATTGAAACTAATTTTTTTTTTCTCATTTATAAAAATCAGAAAACTTTATTTTTGCGCCAGATTTAACATCGACTTTTAATTTTTTACTTATTACTTTTTTATATAAACTTGGGCTAATTCCAACTGCAGGTCGTAATGAAATAATATCTGATAATTTTATTTTTGATTTGTTTTTTAAATCCTTGTTATAAAAAAGACTTCTTCTGGCATTTTTTCTCGATACCACTTCACTTTTTAAGAAATTTTTTTCTTTCTTACCTATTATTTTTTTTGTATCTAAAATTCTTTGATTGAATTTAATTAAGTCATTTTTATCAAAAGAATGGAAATGATCGTTTCCTTTCTTTGATTTGTTATTTGTAAAATGTTTTTCTATCAATGATATATTTTTCATTGCAGCTAATATCAAAATGTCATGACTGTCTTTTGGATGCGTGTGATCTGAGAGTCCTACTGGCAAATTAAATTTTTTTTGTAAATCATCTATCATTCCTAAATTTGCATCATATCTTTTTGTTGGATAGTTTAAGATACAATGCAATAAAATTAATTTCTTATTATATTTATTTATTAATCTTACTGCATTTTTTATTTCATGAACGTTTGAAGCCCCAGTTGATAATATTATCGGTTTTTTTGTTTTCGCTACTTTTTCGATTAGAGGAAAATTTGTAATATCTGAAGATGAAATCTTAAAATATTTTATCTTATTTTTAAAAAAATTTATTGTATCTAAGTCAAAAGGGGTAATAATAAAGTCAATTTTAATTTTCTTACAGTAGTTAATCAATTTTTGATAGTCACTATTTTCAAACTTATCAAATCTTTTATACAATTTTAGTTGACTATCTTCTTTTTCCTCTTTTTTATCCCAATATGCTTTTGCATACCTAGAGGCTATTTTTTCTGCTTTGTAAGATTGTAATTTTACAGCATCAGCGCCACCTTTTTTTGCATCGAGAATAATTTTTTTTGCAAGTTTAATATTAGCTTCATGATTAACTCCAATTTCAGCTATAAAATAAATTTTTTCTTTCATTTAATTTTTTTATTATAAAATTTTACTAACTTTTTATTTTTTGACCTATTACTTCTGTGTTGTCTATACCTATAAAGATTTAATGGAACCCTTGTGATTACATATTTTTTTAAAAATAATTTTCGCAGCGCCTCTTCTTCGGCATATTTAAAATTTACATCGTAAAGTCCTAGTTCTAAAAGTTGCTGTATTCTAAACATAATGCCACATCCTATAGGGTTTTTAAGACAATTTTCAATTTTTATAACTTTTTCACTAACATCAGTTAAAGCATAATCACAGGATACGGCATCTAAGTTCTTATTTAGAAATAAAAAAGTTGATAGAATGTTAAGAAAATCCTCATGTACCCAATCATCAGAGTCTACTCTTACAATTAAAGTACCTTTTGCCTCTTTAATACCTTTATTTAAGCTAGCAGGAAGACCTAAGTTATTTTTATTTTTAATTATTTTAATATTATTTGATTTCTGTTTTTTTATTTCGTTAAAAGAAAAATCTTCCGAACAATCGTCAATTACAACAATTTCATAATTTTGTTTTGGTAAAGTTTGATTCTTTAAAGATCTTATACATCTTCCTATGAACTTATCTGAGTTATAAACGGGCACGATTACACTTACAAAGAAATTTTTTTGCATAAGAAGAATATTTAATGATACAATAAAATATTTATAATATATAAGTTATTTTAAATAAAAAATAAACTTATCAAAAGTGAAAAATATTTTAATTACAGGTGGTGCTGGTTTTATTGGATCAAATTTATCAGAATATTTATTAAATAATGGCTATAATGTAATTATAGTTGATGATTTATCAACTGGAGAAATAAAAAATATATCTAAACTTAAAGTAAAATTTTATCAAAGAGATGTATTGGATATCAATAAAATCAATTTTAAAAAAAAAATAGATATAATTATTCACCTTGCAGCTAAAGCTGAAATATTAATATCAAAAGATAAAGAAAGCATTTATTCGAGATCAAATTTAAACGCACTTCAATCACTTCTAAATTTTGCATCAAGAAAAAAAATTAAAAAATTTATTTTTGCATCCTCAGCATCAATTTATGGAGACACCATGAATAAAAAAATTTCTGAAAAATTTAAATCTGATCCAAAACATTTTTATGCCTATACGAAGCTTATCGGTGAGAAAATGATTATGAATTATTCTAAAATAAACAAATTTAATTATACTATTTTAAGATTTTTTAATATTTATGGAAAAAAATCATCGGCTGTAGTTGCAAAATTTATTGCTCAGAAATCACAAAACAAAAAAATAACTATATTTGGAAATGGAAAACAGAGAAGAGACTTTTTACATATTGACGACTTAAGTCGTGCAATACTTAAATCTATCAAAATTAATAAAAGTAATAATCAAACTTATAATCTTGGTTCAGGTAAACCAGAGAGTATTATTAATTTAAAAAATATTATCTCGAACAAAAAAGATCATGTTTTTTTAGATAAAAGAAATGATGATATAGAGATATCTATATCAAACATAAATAAAATAAAAAAACATTTGAATTGGTTACCACAAATAACATTTAAAAAAGGAATTATAAATATGATGATAGAAGATAAGCTAAGACTTTCAAAAATAAAACTACCATCAATCAAAAGTCAAAAAAAATTAATTAAAAGTTTTAATCGTAATAATTAATGAGAATTTTTGGAGATGATGGATTTAGAGATATATATGGAATTAATTTACTAAATAAAAATTTTTTAAGCCTTTTTTTTAATAATTTTAATTTTTTATTAAAAAAAAAAAAAATTGAAAAAATAATAATTGGTTTCGATAACAGAATTTCAAACAAATATATTGTTAATATAATTTTAAAAAATATAAAAATTGTAAAAAAAATTTTTATTTTGAGTGCACCGATTTCTACACCCGGCCTTCAGTATTTATCTAAAAAAGAAAGATGTTTCGGGATTATGATAACTGCATCTCATTTTTCAGCAAGATATAATGGATTTAAATTTTTTAAAAATGGTTCTAAATTAGACAAAAAATCTGAACTTTTCTTAGAAAAAAAAATTTCATTAAAAAAAAAATATCATTTAAAATATTCTAGACGTAAAAAAATAATTAAAATAAATGCAAATAAATATATAAGTTTTTTAAATTCAATAAGTGATTTTAAATTTAAAAAGCGAATTTTAATAGATGGATCTAATGGTTCTGTAAGTTTTTTTAAAAATAAATTAAGATTATTTAATAATTCAAAATTAGTCAGTTTTGAAAAAGATGGAAAAAAGATAAATAAAAATTGTGGCTCAAATTACTTTAAGGAGAACATTAAAAAAACTATCTTTCAAAAATATGATTTTTCTATAGCTTACGATGGTGATGCAGATAGATTTATAGTTGCAGAAAAAAAATATGGAATAATTGAACCAGAAAAGACAGCTCTTATTTTTGCTAATTATTTTTTAAATTTCAAAAAAATTAAAAATATTGTAATGACAGAAATTACAAATCCATGGCTTATAGATGAACTAAAAAAATTAAATATAAATAAAATTATTTCAAAAGTGGGAGATAGAAATGTTATCGATAAAATTAGAAAAAATAAGTCTTTTTTTGGATTCGAAACATCTGGTCATTTTAGTTTTATGAATTCAATGGATGGAATATTGGCATCAATTTTTTTTACAAAAATTATAAATACAAATTCAAATTTAATATTTGATATTTTAAAAAAAAAAAATTAGTTATAAAAAAATTATTTTTGGAATAATGCCTCAAAATATAAGAAGTATTAAAAATTATCTTTTTAAAAAAAATTTAAAATACGTTTTTAGAAAATCAATTTGGAATAAGTATCATAAATTATATATTTTTTATAAAAAGGAAGACCTAGATGAACTAAAAAAACTTAAAAAATATTTACTTAACAAATCCCTTAAAATAAAAATCAAAAATTGAGGGTGAATATATTTCAGGAACTACAGGTAATTTGATAACTCTATTATTTAAAAAATTATTTTTTTTTGTGATTAAATTATCAAAAATATTATTTCCAATATTTGTAAAAATTATTGGTTCATTATCGTGTGCAATAAATTTTTCAAGTTCAGAGAAAACATCTCTTTGAAAACCTTTTCTGTCTATATTTGAGGCAAAAATTATTATTAATGCTTCAGATGAAATATCGATATGTTTATGATTTTCAATAACATCAAATGCAATAGATTTATTATACTTTTTACTAAATATTTGAGCATACTTTTTTGCTATTAAATAATTAATACCACTTCCTAAAAATTTTATATTGTTAAACTTCTCGAAAACTTTTTTAAAATTTATCTCAAATTTAAAATTATTTTCCAACATAAATTTTTTTGCCTTTTTGAAAGATAATTCATTTCGACTAGATAATTTATTTGTTGGTAAAAAGTATTTAAGCAAATCGTGAGAATTCAGATTTGAGGTTATACTTTTTTTATTTTTACTTATAATTTTAAGAACTTTATTATCAATTAATATATTTGAATAGGAACTATTTAATTTATTTATATTTGAATACAGAAATTTGTAATGTTTATTGATTTTAAATTCAGAATTACAATACTCGACAATATTTCCGATATAATATTTTTCATATTCATATACATCATTTGATATGATATTTATTTTTTTATTTAATTCAAAAAACTTACCATTGAAATTTGGTGACTGAATTTTTTCATTATCATGAAAATTACCAATCAAAGCTTTATTTTCATTTTTATCAAGTAACCTAATTGCACCAACAGTTACAGTTTTAGCTTGGTGTTTAATAACGTCTATTGGTCTTTTAAGCTTATCTTGTAAAAAATTTAATTTATTTTTAGAATTAAAAGTTTCGTATTCTATTAGATTTTTTTCATCGAAAATAAATTTCTTAATTTTATTGATGTTTCTTCTTAATTTTAAAGTATTAAATGCATATTTATCTATGATTTTAGCAATTTTATATGCAATCAATTGTAAACTTAACGACATTTCTATTATATGACCAAGAAAATTTTCGGAACTTAATTCTAAATAAAAAGTGTTTTTTAATTTCTTAAATTTTTTTTTATTACTGGCAAGAACATAATAATTAGATTTATCAAAATTTTTTATTTTCAGAGAAGAAGTTAAATAAAAAATTAAAGTATTTTTAAATTTTATTTTATTAAACTTTTTTAAACTTAAATTTGGTATAGATTTATAACAACATTCTGAAAGTTTAACCCTAAACTCAAGAGCACTAAAGGATGTAAACGAATTATCATAAACTACTACCCAATTATTAAATTTTAAAACATCAAAATTTAGATTTTTAATCTTTTGGTTCAGGGTAATAAATTTTTGATGGACTAGCTCAGTTTGAGCTATTTTCTTAAGTGTTTCTATAAATTTGTAATTAGTCTTTTTGCTTAATATCTCAATAATTTTTTCTGATAAAATGAAACCAGTGATTAAATGACATGTGTAAGTTTTTGTTGATGGAACAGACATTTCAATGTCTCTTCCATTTCCGAGATAAAAACTTTTATCAACAATAAAGGTTACATCACCTTGTTTTTTATTAACAATCGCTAAAGTATAGGCTCCTCTTTCTTTTGCCATTTTAGCAAACACGTTTGTATCAATTGTGGTACCAGATTGGGCTATTACAACAATTATTGTATCATCCATATTCTTTGATAAATAAAATCCACTTCCTTCGCTTGCAACTGTAGCTTCAACTTTAATGTCGTGGTAACCAAATTCACTCATTTTTAAGTTAAGGTATTTTGATATCCCTACTGCTGCAGTATAACAACTTCCCATTCCAGTAAAAAAAATATTTTTTATTTTATTATTTTTTAATTTATTTTTGACCTTGGTATTAAATAAGTTATGAAAACCTACTATTTTTTTTTCTTTAAAATTTATATAATTAGCAATAGTTCTTTTTAAAAAAGTATCAGTGTCATTTATTTCTTTTAAAAAAAATGTATCTTTACCTTTTAAACTTAAATCATTAGTTAAAAGGTCAGTTTTTGTAAAAATTGATTTTTTAACATTTTTTTTAAATTTATCATTTATTTTAAAAACACCATCTTTTTTTAAAATTTTAAACTTATCTGATTTATTAATTAATCCATAAACATCTGAAGAAAAGTGTAAATTATTATCCTCGTCTAAAGTATAATATAAGCCTTGAGATCCTTTTTTATAAATTAAGAATTGATTTAAAGTTGAGGAATTAAAATTAAATAAAACGTAGGATCCATTGGTAATATTGTTAATATTATTTTTATTAATTTCAGTTAAAGATGGAATGGGCTGCAAATCATTTTTGCATAGCTTATCTATTTCAAAATATTTTTTTTGTAAAATAAGATTTTTTTTAATTTCTAAGTAATTATTTATATCACCGTTCATCAAACATAAATTTAAATTGTTTTTTCTAATATTAATTAATGGATGAGCATTACTATTTGTTACGTCACCTACAGATGCCCATCTTGTATGTGAAAATATTTCAAAGGAATCTAAACTTCTAAAATCAATTTTACTTAAATTTACTTTTTTAACTATTTCAAGAATATTTGCTGTATTTTCTCCAGATGTTCCAATTCGTTTAGAAAATTTTATTGTAATATTTAAATAGTTCTCCCCATCTTTTTTTTTGTTAAAGATGCTTAGACTATTTTTATTACTGAATTTAGATTTAAAAATAAATGGTTTTTTTGATATTAAATTTACCGAAACTCCCAATGAATCTCTACCTCTAGATTCTAAATAATTCATTGAAGATATATTGTATAAAAAATATCTTATGAATATTATACTTTTATAATTTAAATTAATTTTATGTTTTTTTGCAAATTCACGTATTCTTTTTACTTTAAAGAAAATTTCACTTTCAATTACCCACTTTAAATCATTTATTTTGTCAAATTCATTGTGATTATTGTCCTTATGTTCGTTAATTAATATTAATATTTTATCTAATACATGAATTATCGAATTATTGTTTTTTATAATTTGGATGAAAATATAATTATTTCTTAGTTTTTTTACTAACTCTAAAGCAGAATTTAAATTGTTACTTTTTAATAACAATATAATTTTATTTGAAGTGTTAGTAAAATTGAATTTTTTTTCCTTGAAATCTACCTTTGAATAATTAATTCCACACATAAAATTTAGAAGAGCTAATATATATATATTTTAAAGTTGACTATATAATATATTTTTATTCATTCAATTACAGAACATTATATGATATGCACTAACAAAAATTTTATTATATATCTATTTTATCATGAGCGAATTTGATTTACAAAACCAAGAGATAATTACAGGATCTTCTAGATTAGTCTCAAAAGATAAAAAATTTGATAGAATTAAATTTGCGACTGAGCATATGAAGCATAATTTGGCTTATAAAAATTTTCTAAAATTAAATAAAGTAGATGATAATGATGGTAAAATACTTGATGATTTTAAAAAAACTTTTTTAGATTACAGAGCTAATTGGAATAGAATTCCTGAAAATAATTATAACTTAAATACATCTGACTATAATGACCCAAATATAAACTTTCTTGGACCATTATGTGTAGATATTGAATTAGCAGCAATTTGCGATTTAGCGTGCCCACATTGTTTTAGGGAATATATTTTAACACCAGATAAGATAATGAATTTTAATATTTATAAGAAAATAATTGATCAAATTAAAATTTTAGAGGTTCCCTCTATAAAGCTAAATTGGAGAGGGGAGCCCCTACTTAATTCTAAAATAGAAAAATATATAGAGTATGCAAAATCAAATGGAATATTAGAGGTCTCAATAAATACTAATGCTACACATTTAACAAAATCAATGTCAGAAAAATTAATTAAATCTGGTTTAGATTTAATTATTTATTCTTTTGATGGTGGTACAAAAACAACTTATGAAAAAATGAGACCAGGAAGATTTGAAAAAAATAAATTTGAAAAAGTTTATGAGAATATAAAAAATTTTTCTCAAATAAAAAAAAAATCAAATTCCTTTTTTCCAATAACAAAAATCCAGATGGTTCTTACTGAGGAGACGAGAAAAGAAATTAAAAATTTTTATGAACTTTTTAATTCAATTGTTGACGATGTTACTGTGACACCTTACTCTGAAAGAGGTGGTAATTTAGAAAAATTAAAAGATCATCAAAAACAAAAATTGCTAAATTATTTAAAAAGAAATCATCTCCCAGAAACAACTCCACACATGATAGATGGAAATGGAAAAATTAAAATTTCTAAGAGCAGAAAGCCCTGTCATCAAATTTTTCAAAGATTAATGGTAACTTATGATGGAAGAGTTGCAATGTGTTGTATGGATTGGGGAGCTCAGCATTGCGTAGGATATTTAGACGAAGTCGGATATGATATAAAAAAGACTTTAGATGATTTAAAAAGGAAAATAGATGTTAACAAAAAAGGTTTTGAATTATTAAAAAATGCAAAGTATCCAAAAAATTATAATGAACCTGAGAAAAAATTAGAAACTTTAAATGAAATTTGGTTTGGGAAAGAAATGAATAAGATTAGAAATTTACACAAAAAAAAAGATTTAAATAGTATTGCTATTTGCAAAAAATGTGATTTTACAGACACATATTCATGGATAGAAATTGACTAGTATCAAATTTATTGCAGAAATAGCGTCAACACATGATGGATCCATTAAAGAATTAAATAAGTTAATAGAAGAGACCAAGCTTAACAAAGACGATTACCTAAAATTTCAAATTTTTAAAAATTCTGAACTTTGTCATAAAAGTAGTAAACTCTTTAAAGGATTAGAAAAAATAGAATTATCATTAAAAGCCTGGGAGAAATTAATAAAAAAAAATATAAAAAGTAAAAATATTATTTTAGAGCCGTTTGATGAAAAAAGTTATATTTTTTCAAAAAAGTTTAAAAAAGATGTCTTAATCAAAATATCATCATCAGAACATGATAATGAATGGATGATAGTAGATGCAATCAAAAATTTTAAGAAGGTTTTTATAAATATTTCAGGCTATCATTTAAAAGATATTTTAAAATTATTTAAAAAAATTAAAAATTCTAAAAATAAAATCGTACTTATGTATGGTTTTCAATCTTATCCATCAAATCCCGAGGATTTAAGGTTAAATATTTTAAAGCAGATAATAAAATTTGGATATAAAGCCGGTTATGCAGATCATTCTGATACAAAAGATTTAATAGGCACCTATTTTTCAACTGCAAAAGCTCTAAATCTGGGAGCCACATATATCGAAAAACATATTACATTGAATAGGTTAAAAAAAAAACCAGATTATATATCTAGTTTTAATCCTTCTGACTATTTTAAGTATGCAAATTTCTTTAAAAATGATTACAAAAAATTTATTAAAAAAAGAAATAATATATCAAATAAAGAAATTCAATATTGTCAATTAATGGGGAAACATGCAGTTTCAAAAAGAGATTTAAATTTAAATGAAATTTTAAATTTTAAAGATATTAAATTTTTAAGAACTGGAAATAAAGGACTTAACAGAATTGAAATAAATACTTTTTTGAAAAAAAAATGTTTTATAAAAAAAAAGGTAAAAAAAAATTCATTAATTAAATCAGAAAATTTGAGTTTTTAAAAATTTTGAAAAAAAAATTTATTAATAAAGCAGTGTTTTTAGATAGAGATGGTGTTATTAATTATGATTATGGATATGTTTATGAAATTAAAAATTTTAAATTTAAAAAAAACGTATTTGAAGCAGTTAAATTTTTAAATAAAAATAATTATCTAGTAATAATTGTTACAAATCAGTCTGGAATAGGCAGAGGGTATTATACAAAAAAAGATTTATTAATTTTACATAAATGGATGAAAAAAAAGTTTTCTGAAAATAACGCATTTATAGATGATATTTATTATTCTCCATATTATAAAAATTCAAAAAAAAAATATTCTTATAGTGAAAAAATGAGAAGAAAACCAAATATAGGAATGATAATAGAAGCTAAGAAAAAATGGCTAATAAACATTAAGGAGTCCTTTATGGTTGGAGATTCAGTTGTCGATAGAAAATTAGCTTTAAATGCTAAATTAAGGTTTATAAAGGTAAACTCTAAATCAGACTTGTTTAAAATTATTTCTAAAAAAATTAGAAGCATTTAATTTCCTTAGTTTAATTTTTTTTTTGCTTGAAATATCAATTTTTCAGTTTCTAGTATTTTTGAATCTTTTTTAATATTTATATTTTTAATAACTTTTTTTATTTGATTAACATATATTTTAGATAGGTTTACATAGCTTGGTATATTTATTTTTTTTAAATTTTTTTTTGTTTTCACCTCTAGGTATTTTTTTTTAAAATCCAATTTGTAAATTTTTTTATTTGCTTTGATCTCTAAAGTTCTTTGAAAACCTATGTCATTAGAAAAATCTAAATTTAATTGAGAAATTATACCATTTTTATGTGAAAGAATTAACAATACAGAACTTTCAACATCATTTTTTAAACTAGATTTAACCTTCTTTACAATAATATCATTAACATCCCCGAATAAATATATAGCTAAATCAATTTCATGGCTGCATGTCAGCAAAACCCCTCCACCATATTTTTTACGGTTAGCATATTTATTCCTATAATTTTCTTCCGGATGCCAATTAGGCATGTAAGTTTGTAATGAAAATGAAGCAAGTAATATATTCTTGATATCTTCATTAACAATTTTTTTAAGTTTTAGAATCCTTGGGTCATGCCTAAACAAATAACCAGTGAAAATATTTAGTTTTAAATTTTTTATTAATTTTTTTGTTATTTTTAGATCTTGATGATCCGATATTAAGGGTTTTTCTATAAAAATATTCATATGTTTTTTTGCTATTTTTTTTAAAGTATAAAAATGCAAATTTGTATTATTGCATATGAAAAAAATTGTTTTTTTTAAGTTAAATTTTTTAAAATCAATACTAATCTTATTCGACAAAAAATCTCTTGAGCTTAATATATAAGTTTGAACTTTAAGTTGATTTAATATTTTAAAGTGCCTTTTTCCAATCGATCCATTTCCAATTATTATTGCACTTAATGATTTATTTGTCATTTAATTAATTTAATTTTATAATTTAAAAAATAAAATACAATCTATTGATCAAATAAAATATATTTAATATCATACAACGATTAAATAAAAATTAAATTTTCGTAAATAATTCTTAAAAAATCAGTTGTAAAAGGCTAAAAATAAAGCTCAAATAAAAAAAAGTAAGAATTAAATTATTTAAAATTATAACTTACCAAAATAGTTTAAATTACAAATAATATGAGTTTTTAAAAAGTATTTAAAAAAATTAATTTAAATGAAAAAAAAAACAAGAATTAATCACTCTAAAGGCAATTATTTAAAAGATCGATCAATTGCAATAATAATTCTCGCTAGATTAGAATCTAAAAGATTAAAAAATAAAGCAATATTAAAAATTAATAATAATACAATTATAGAAATATTAATAAAAAGATTGAAAAAAAAATTTCACTTTAGTAACGTTATATTGTGCACCTCTAATAAAAAAAAAAATTTATACTTAAAAAAATTCTCTAAAGAAAATAAAATAAATTTTTTTATGGGATCAGATAAAAATATTTTTCAAAGGATTATTATGTGTCAAAAAAAATTTAAATTTAAACATTTTGTACGTGTAACAGGAGATAATCCATTTACAGACTTATCCGCTATTGAAAAACTATCCAAAATTCATATTGATCATGAAAATGACTATACTTACACAAATGATTTACCAATGGGTACACGGCCGGAAATTTTTTCAGTCGAATCTTTAAAAAAATGTTCTAAGTTAGCAATTGATCAGAATTCTTCTGAGTATTTAACTTATTTTTTTAAAAGAAGTATTTTCAAATTAGAAAATTGTGTTTTAAAGAAATATATTAAAGACCAAGAAAAATATAATATCTCTATCGACAATAAAAAAGACTTTACACTTTTAAAAAAAATTGTAGAAAAAAATAAAAATTTTTATTTTGATTTAAAATATTTAATTAAGCTTTTAGTTAAATTTTCAAAACCAATTAAACTATTAAAACAAAATAAAAAAATTAAATTAAAAACTAAAAAGTATGATGTGAGATTCAAAAAGAATATTTGTAATGAAATTTTAATATAAATTTTTAATTTAGCTTTTTGTTATTGATTTGTAAAAAAGTAAAATTTTTCTAAAAATTTTTCCTATTAAAGTAAATTCTTTTATAAAACTATATAGAACAGCCTCCTGATTTGACCATTCTTTCTTATAATTCTCTTTTCCAGTCGTAAAATCAAAACAAGTAAAATCATGGTTAAAACAATCTTCCAAAAGTTTTGTTAATAAGAATTTTCCTGCAGACAATTTTTTGTACTTATAGTCAAAAACAGGAAACATATAGTAAAATGTTTTTTTAAAATTGAAACCAACATGAACTGCCAACAAGTCATTTTTATTTTTTATATAAGAAAATAAAATTAATCCACTAGAACTATTTATAAATAGTTGTTTTAAAAAATTTTCATACCTAGAATTATTTAAATAATGAAATATTTTAGTTCTATTTAATTGATCTCTTTTTTTTTTAATTAAAAAATCTACTATCTCTTTTTTTTCATTTAAGCTTAAGTCATTTACATTAATTTTAAAATTAAAATTAGTTCCTAGATTTTTATTAATTGTATTATTTAAAGATCTAATTTTTCTCTCTCTTTTTTTTCCTATAAAATTTTTCCAATCAGTATTAATTTGAATTTGATAAGATAAATCTTCTTTATATTTATCATTAAGGTTAAAATATTTGAAAAAAATATTTTCTTTGTTAAAAAATTTTTCTTTTTGATTTTTAATAAATACACAATCAAACTTATTGTTTCTTAATAAATCCTGAAAAATCTGTTCTAAATTGACTAGATTTAAGTCATAATTTTTATCAGCAATTGGGTAGCAATAATCTGTAAATTTAAAACCTGTAAAGCAGAGTAGTTTAACAAAGCCTACTTTTACTATAGATAAAGGAAAAATAACTTTAAGTATATCGTCTTCAAATACACAAACATAAATAAATTTATCATCTTTTGTGCCTAAATTATTTATATAACTTTCTATCCATTCCAACTTTTGAAACGGAAAAATTTCTGCATTATTTTCTAATTCAATCCATTGTTTTCTTAAATCAGGTGAAATTTCATTATAAATTTTTAACATCTGGGTAGTTAACTTTTATTATACCACTGGTATGTTTCGATTATTCCTTGATCTAAATTTGTAAAAAAACTTTTCTTTAATTTTAGTTTTTTTAATAACTTTGAGTTATTCAATTTTATTTTTTCTACTTCACCACTTTTCCTTGCAATTTTTTTGAAACTAAATCTTTTATTTTTTTTTGATATAATTTTTAATATATAATTAACATTATGAGACTTACCAGATGCAATATTAAATGTTCCTGATAATTTTTTTTTACAGATAATTGAAATAATTTTTACTAAATCTTTTACATATATAAAATCTCTAGTCTGGGCACCGTTACCAAAAATAAATTGTATTTTATTTTTAATTGAATTTTTTATTGAATTATGAATTAAACTTGTTTTATGAAAGGAATATGGTCCATATACATTTGAAAATCTTAAGTTAGTATTCTTAATTTTTGATTGATTTAAAAATATTTTAATCTGATCTTCTGAAAACTTTTTAGTTAAACCATAAAAAGACAATGGTTTGCTAGGACTATTTTCATTAGCAAAATTTGTATTCCCATAGATAGCACCTGCGGTAGATGCATTAATAAAATGCTTAATTTTATTTACTTTACAGGCCTTTAATACATTTAATGTACCCAAAATGTTTAGGTTAATTGATTTTTCGGGTAATAAATTCGACTCCAATACACCAGTTTGAGCAGCAAGATTTATTATTATATCAATGTTTTTTGTATGTTTGATTATAGTATTTAATTTCAATATATCACTTTTATAAATTCTTAAATTTTTATGATATTTTAAATTATTTTTGATTTCAAAATTATCTAAAATAATTACTTTGTTACTCCTTGAAAGCTCTTTATAAAGGTTTGTGCCAATAAAACCCAACCCGCCTAGTATTGCAATTTTCATTATAGTCAATATAACAATTTAAAATTTTATATAAATACATATTTATGAAAATAGTAGTTTTAGGAGGAGATGGATTTTGTGGGTGGGCTTCTTCTCTCAGATTGTCAAGAAAAGGACATGAGGTTACGATTATAGATAACTTATCAAGAAGAGCTATTGATAAAAAACTTAAAGTAAAATCTCTTACTCCTATTTCGTCAATTTATGAAAGAATTAAAACTTGGAACAGAATTAATAAAAAAAAAATTAATTTCATCAAGATTGATGTTGCAAAAGAAACAAAAAAACTTGAATTAGCCTTAAAAAAAATTAAACCAGATACAATAGTTCATTTTGCTGAACAACGATCTGCTCCATATAGCATGATTGATCTTGAAACAAGAAACTACACAATTAGTAATAATTTAATTTCAAATAATAATATTCTATTTTTAATAGCAAAATTAAATCGAAAAATTCATTTCATTCATTTAGGTACAATGGGTGTTTATGGTTATGACTTTAGTAAATATTTAGTGCCAGAAGGGTATTATAAAGCTAAGCTGTTTATTAAAAAAAATATTATTAATACAAAAATATTACATCCTGCTTCTCCAGGAAGTATTTATCATCTCACAAAAGCACAAGATGAACTTTTATTTCAGTTTTATAATAGAATGTATGGTTTAAACATTACTGATCTACACCAAGGAGTGGTTTGGGGGACCAATACGAAAGAAACTTTGATGCACGAAAAGCTTTGTAATCGGTATGATTATGATGGAGATTATGGCACAGTATTAAATAGGTTTATAATGCAATCCTCAATGAATTTTCCATTGACTGTGCATGGCACTGGAAATCAAGTAAGACCTTTTATAAATATAAATAATACAGCTGATTGTATTCTGATAGCAGCTAAAAATCGAAAAAAAACGAATAAAGTAAAAATATTTAATCAGCTTACAGAAACTCATAGATTAATTGATCTGGCTAAAAAAATAAAAAAAATAACTGGTTGTAAAATAAATCATCAAAAAAACCCTCGATTTGAAAGTGAAAATAATACTTTAATAGCTAAACCAATGGGCTTGATAGAATTGGGTCTGAAGCCAATTTACTTATCCGATGATATAATAAAAAATGAAATTGAAATTGCTCACAAATTTTATAGGAGAGTTGATAAATCAAAAATTGTGGCTAAGAGTCAATGGAAAATTTAATTTTAGTTTGTTAAAAAAAATTTACACAACCAAAAATTCAAAAAATTTAATCTGTACAAATATAATTGGTGACAAATATCAAAAATATTGGAATAAATATTGTAAAAAGAATTGGGTTAGTTATTGTAAAAAACACAGTATAAATCTTGCTTATTTTGATGATAGAATTGAACTTAATGAAAAAAACCTAAATAATTTTGCTCCAACTTGGCAGAGGTTATTAATTGGAAATGAGCTAAAAAAGAAATTTAGAAGTATTGAAAACGTATGTTATTTAGATACTGATATTCAGATAAATCATTTTTTGGCTCCAAATATTTTTGATAATTATAATAAAAAAAAAATAAGCATGATTTCTTGTGTAAAAGATATGCCATATTCTAGGAATTTTATAGATTTACAAAAAACCCTTTCTTATTTTAGAAATAAATTTGTTTCAAAAAAGTATCCATTAAATTCATCCAGTCTTTTGACTGTAAAGCAGTTATATACATATAATAAATTAAAATATTATAATAATTATGCAAATGCTGGTGTAATAATCTTTAATTTAAAAAATCATTCAAAAATTTTATTTGATTGCTTTAAAAAATTTTTAAACAAAAATCTACTTGAGAGAGATCAAACTGCAATAAATTTTTATCTACAAGAAAAGAAGCTAATTAATTGGATAGATTACAAATTTAATACTTTATGGGTTTATGAAATGTGCTTTAAGTATCCATTTCTTTATTTTAAAAAAAAAAATAACGAACAATTAATCAGAGATTGCATGTTTAGTACTTTTTTAGGTTCATATTTTATTCATTTTGCAGGAAATTGGAATGAAAATAAATATATCAAATATTCTAATAATTTAAATGAACATAAAAAAAAAAAATTACTCCACATAGGTAAATATTATAAAAAATATATTGATCCAAAAGTTAGGAAGAGAAAGCTAATATTGAGCTAAAAATAAATGAAAATTTATTTTACATTTAAAAAACCTAAAAATATCAAATTTTTGTTATTGGATGATTTGTCTGAGGAATTGATAGATTATTTGAACTTAAGTAAAGAGGAGTCTTTGGTTATTAAATACAACAAAAGACCGATTTATTTGAATATATTTTTTTTTTTTATAATTTTTAAAAATTTTTTCAAGTTTTTATTTTCTAAAAAACCAACAAAAGTAAGATTTATTTCTTTAGTATATTATTTAAGTTTAATAAATTATTTAACCCCCAAATATATATTTAATTTTTTAGATAATTCATTATTGTTTTCTAATGTTGACTTAAATCTAAATCAGAAAAATTTTATCACAATTCAAAATGGTTTTAGATGTGAGCTTAATTTTCTTAATAATGTTTTATTTTTTTCAAATATTTGTTTTTTTAGTCATTTAGATAAAAAGAAGTACTTGAAATATAATTGTAAGATAAATAATTCTTTTATTCTAGGGCCGATTAGGGCTTTGTATTATAAAGACCAAAATAAAGTAATCAATGAATCAGATTATCAATATGATATTTGTTTAGTATCTCAATACCCAGGAATTTATAATTTCAACGAAGAAAATTTTATAAAAAAAAAAGTTGAATATACTATTTCAAAAATGAATAATTTTTTAATTAGACTTAAAAACGAAGAAAACAAAAAAATAACAATTTTAATGAGAGGTAATTCACAAGATGAAAAAAATTTTTACAAAAATTATGGTTTTGATGACTCAGATCTAATTGAAAGAAATCTTAAAAACCAATGGCAAACTTATGATGTGATGAATAAGTCTGAATTAACTCTTGGATTTACTACATCTTGTGTACAAGAGGCTTGGTCAATGGGGAAAAAGGGAATAATTTGTGATTTAACAAATACAAAATTATTTAATTCTTTTGATTTAAACCTTACAATTAGAGATGAAGAATATTTAATCTTTTCAAAAAAAATTAATTATTTTATTTCAATAAGTTTAGAAGAATTTAAAAATAAATTTGCTGAAGAAATTTCAATGTATTCAGTAGATTTTAGAAAAAAAACACTAGAAATGTTAAGAAATAAAATCCATGCTTAAAAAGGTTATTGAAATAGTTTCATCTGTCACAAAAAGTTATTTGTCTATTTATTTAATGATATTTTTCCTTTGTTTGGTTCCTATACTTGAAATATTTAGCATTGGATTATTTGGTGTACTTACAACTAGATTAATAACCAATTCATACAATTTTACTCTTTTTAATTATACTTTTGATTTAGAAAATTATTCAATAAATTTTCTACTTTTTGCTTTTGGTTTTTTATATTTTATTAAAACTTTAATATTGATTGGTCTTACAGCTTTTGTAGATTATTTTTCTTTCAGATTTAATTATCTTGTAAGAAAAGAAATTCTAAAAAAAATATTAAAGAAAAATTATGAGTTTTTTATAACGCAAAGATCAGCTGATTTAACAGAATTGATAAATAGAATAACAGGAATTTTTACTGTTAATATTTTAATGGCGATATTAAAACTTATCACGCATTCAATAATATTTATTGCAATAATATTATTTCTATTTCATTTAAATAATAAAGCTGTATTTATAATCGGATTCTTAGGCTTATTTTTTGCAACAATTTATATTTACTTTATTAAGTCATTATTAGATAGATACGGAAAACAAACAGCAGAATATGCAATAAAAACTACAAATAAAATTAATGAAACTGTTTCAGGTATAAAAGAAATTTTGACTTTGGGACTTGAAAAGATGTTCACTAATAAAACTATTAATTATAGTCAATTACTCTCAATTAACTTATTTAAGAGTCAGTTTCTTTCAGGTTTACCAAGGTTCATATTTGAATTTATCATAATAATTTTTTTAATAATTTATATTGTTTCTTCTAAAAGTGATTTTGAAGATGATTTAGTAAGTTTATCAATGTTTTTATTTGCTTCTATAAGATTGCTTCCCTCTTTAAATACTATTACCAAGTCTTTTAATGAATATAATTTTGGAAAATATACTATTAATAGAATACACTCTAATTTATTTAAAAACGTAAAAGATAAAAAAAATTTATATAAACCAAAAATAGATACAATTAATAATATAGAATTAAATAACGTATCATTTAAATATCCTAATCAAAAAAATTTTATATTCAGAAATTTGAATTTTAAAATTAAGAAAGGTCAATTTATTGGCATCAAAGGAGAATCTGGATCTGGTAAATCTACATTCTTAAATTTATTATTAACATTAATTAATTCTCAATCTGGAAATATTTTAATTAATAAGTTTAAATTTTCAGCAAAAAAAATTGATCATTTAGATTTGTCAAACTTTAAAAATAAAATTTTGTATGCTTCTCAAGAACCATTAATAATTAACGAGACAATAAAAAAAAATATAATTCTAGAAAAAAAATTTGAAAATAATTTATTTAAGAATGTTCTTAAAAAAGCAAAAATAGATTTTTATAATAATAGATCTAATATCAAAGTTGGGGAAAGAGGTATAAAATTATCAGGTGGACAAAGACAAAAAATATTAATTGCCAGAGCATTATATCATAAAAAAGATTTAATTATATTAGACGAAACAACCAATTCGCTTGATCTAGAAAGTGAGAATATTATCCTTAAAAATTTAAACAATATAAAAAGAAATAAAATGATTTTGATTGTGTCACATAAAAAACAATCTTTTAACTTATGTGATAAAGTATATGAACTTAAAAAAAATAAATTAATTTTGATAAAAAAATAGAATGAGAGTTTTAATTACAGGAGCAGGAGGATTTATAGGATCTCACGTTGTAGAGTATTTTGTTGACAAAGGTTATAAAGTTGATGCTCTAATTAAATATAATTCTTCATCAAGTATTGGACACTTAAGAGAATTATCAGAAGAGAAAATAAAAAAAATAAATTTTCACTTTGGAGATATTAGGGACAGCGATTACATTTTAAATATTACAAAAAAAATTGATGTAATTTTAAATTTAGCAGCTTTAATTTCTATTCCCTATTCTTATCAGTCTCAAAATAGTTACTTTGAAACAAATGTAAACGGAACATTAAATTTATTAAATGCTGCTAAAAAAAATAAAATTAAGCATATTGTGCTTACTTCAACTAGTGAAGTCTATGGAAGTGGCCTTTATCTTCCAATAGATAAAAAGCATCCTTTACAACCTCAATCTCCATATTCAGCTAGTAAAATAGGTTCAGATGCTGCAGGTATTTCATTCTATAATTCATTTGACTTGCCCGTTACAATTCTAAGACCTTTTAATTGTTTTGGACCAAGGCAATCAAATAGAGCAATAATTCCTAGAATAATAAATCAATTAAAAACAAATCCAGATAATTTAAAATTAGGAAATCTTTATCCAAAAAGAGATTATACTTATGTTGAGGATGTGGCAAAAGCTTTTCATCAAGTGATAAAAGCAAGGAAAAGAACGTTAGGCAAAGTAATAAATATTGGATCTGGTAAAGATATTTCAATGAATGATCTTTTAAAGAAAATTTCAAAAATAATGAATACTAATTACAAGTTAAAATTATCTAAAATTCATGAAAGACCAAAAAAAAGTGAAGTCAATCATTTGTTAGCTGATACCAAAGTTGCAAAAAAATTAATTAAATGGAATCCAAAATATTCTGGAAAAGACGGTTTTTCAAAAGGTTTAAAAAAGACGATTGATTGGAATCTTAAAAATAGTTCTCAAATAAATGACTTTATTTTTTAGAAATGATTTATAAGAAACTTGAAAAATATATTAAAAAAAGATACAAAAAAAAAAATATTTTTCTACACGAACCTATAATTGATAGATCTGATTTTTCTTCTATTAAAAAAACTCTTAAAGATAAACAATTGTCTACTCATGGTAATGTTTCAGATATATTTTCAAAAAAAATAAAAAAAATATGTAATGTAAGATTTTGTATTCCTCTTAACAGTGCAACAAGTGCATTACATTTAAGCTTAATATCAAATGATATCAGACCAAAAGACGAAGTTATTGTTCCATCTCTTGGATTTATAGCTAGTGCTAATGCAATTTTATATTCTAATGCAAGCCCTATTTTTTTAGATGTTGAGGAAGATACGCTTGGAATTGATCCTATAAAATTAGAGGTATTTATCTTAAATAAAACAAAAATAACAAACAAAGGATTAATAAACAAAAAAACTAAAAAAAAAATTAAAGCTTTGATAGCTTTTCATCCCTTTGGTAGTTCTTGTAAAATATTAGATATCCAAAAAATTTGTAAAAAATATAAAATAAAATTAATCGAAGATGCTGCTGAAGCATTTGGTAGTTATTATAATAAAAAACACCTAGGAACCTTTGGAGATTGTGGAGTAATAAGTTTTAATGGAAATAAAATAATAACAACAGGGGCTGGTGGAGTACTCATAACTAATAGCTCCAAAATAGCAAAGATCGCATTATCAAAGTCAAAAATATGTAAAATTAATCATCCATATAAGTTTATTGCTGATGATCTTGGATATAATAATAGAATGGCTAGCATAAACGCAAGTTTAGGCCTTGGACAATTAAAGAAGTTAAATAAAATTTTAAAAAAAAAAAAAATTATTCACAATCAGTATAAAGATTTTATAAATAAAAATTATAGTGATTCTTTTAAAATTCTATCAGAACCAATAAATTGTCAGAGTAATTTTTGGTTAAATATTTTAAAATTGAAGAAACCAAATAAAAAAATTATTGATAAGATTATTAAATATCTTATCTCTAAAAATATTCATGTAAGACCTTTGTGGGAACCATTACATACTTTAAAATATCTTAAAAAATTTCAAACAGAAAATTTAAATGTTACTAATAAATTAAGTTCTCAAATAGTTCTTTTGCCAAGCGGAATAGATGGATATGTTAAATAATAAAAGCATTATAATAGCAGAGGTTGGAGTAAACCATAATGGTAGACTTACAAATGCAAAAAAATTAATTTTAGCTGCTAAAAAAATTGGTGCTGATTATGTTAAATTTCAATGTTATAAAACTGAAAATATTGTCCATAAAAAAGCACAGTTAGCCGAATACCAAAAAAAGAATAATTTTAAATTTTCTAGTCAATTTGAAATGTTAAAATTTTTAGAATTAAGTCAAAAAAAAATAATTGAACTATTTAGATATTCAAAAAAAAAATAAAATAGGTTTTTTATGTTCTGTATTTGATTTAGATAGCGCAAACTTTATAAGAAAACTTAATTGTGATTATATTAAAATACCATCAGGTGAAATTACAAATTTTCAGTTATTAAAAATAGTTGGTTCTTTTAAAAAAAAAGTAATCATTTCATCAGGAGGTTCAAATTTGAGAGAAATTATTAATGCTAAAAAAATTTTGAATAAATCTGGATTAAAAGATAATAAAATAGTACTCTTACATTGCATTTCCTCATATCCAACAAAAACAAAACATATAAATTTGAATTCAATAGATTATTTAAAAGAAAAAACAGGTCTTCAAATAGGATTGTCTGATCATACTAAAAGTACTACGGTAGCTTCTTATGCGGCGTGTAAAGGAGCAAAAATTATTGAAAAACATATTACTTTAGACAATAGTATGGCAGGACCTGACCATAAATCTTCACTAAATACAACAAATTTCAAAATTATGGTATCGAATATTAGAAAGGTTGATGAAATCTTAGGACTTAAAAATAAAATAATGTCTCAACCAGAAAAAAAAAATATCCCAATAATTAGGAAATCAATTTATGCGAAAAAAAATATTAAAAAAAATGAAACTATTAGTTTTAAAAACATTAAAACCTTGAGACCAATAATTGGTATTCCAGCTGAGAATATATTTAAAATTTTAAATAAGAAGGTAAAAAATGACATTTTAATAAATCAACCCATTTTTCAAAAAGATATTAAATGAAGAAAAAAATTGATATTATAGTTGTTTCACGAGCTGACCTTTATCCTTTGCTTGAAATTATTAACAAAAAAAACAGTAATATATCTTATAGAATAATTTTAACTGGCTCATTGCTTACGAAAAACCAAATAAGATCATCTAAAGATATAAAAAAAAAATATAATAAAATTTATTTTTCAAATAATAGCGATAAAGATTTTGACATAATTAATAATATTGCAGCTGGAATAAAAAAATTCTCAAAATTTTACAAAAAAAATAAACCTAATGCTATAATGGTTCTTGGTGATAGATTTGAATTGTTAGCTATAGCAATAATTTCTATAATTTTTGGTATTCCAATTGTCCATATTCATGGCGGAGAAATTACAGAGGGGAGCTTTGATAATACAATTAGGCATTGTTTATCAAAGGCTAGTTCATTGCATTTTGTTTCCAACATTGTTTATAAAAAAAGACTAATTCAAATGGGGGAGCAGCCAAAAAGTATTTTTATAAGTGGAGCACCTGGTATCGAAAAGATTAATCAAAATTTAAAAGATAAAAAATATCTTGAAAAAAAGTATAAATTTATTTTTGGAAGAAAAAATATTCTTTTTACACTGCATCCAGAGACAATCACAAAAAACCACAGGAAATACATTATAAATTTTATAAAATTTCTAAATCAAACTCACGAGGTTTTTACAATTTTTACATCTAGTAATTCTGATACAGATTATAAATTTATAAATAATACGATCAAAAAATTTGTCAAAAAAAATAAAAATTATTCAAAATATATCTCAAATTTAGGTGCTTATGACTACAAATGTATGATTAAATCTGTTGATTGTGTTGTGGGAAATTCATCAAGTGGAATAATTGAGACTCCAAGTTTTAAAAAACCTACCATAAATATAGGCGACAGACAGAAAGGAAGAATTTTTGCAAAGAGTATAATAAATATTAATGGTGATTACTTATCAATAAAAAATGCAGTAAAAAAATGTTTTAGTACAAACTTTAAAAATAAAATAAGAAATGTAAAAAATCCTTACTTTAAAAAAAATTCATCTGCTATAATTAATAATATTTTGAAAGATTATACTTTTAATCGCAATTTAAAAAAATTCTATGATTTATAATAATTTTATACTAGAGAATTCATCAATTAAAAAAGCAATTCTATTACTTAATAGCAGAAAAATTAAAACTTTAATTGTTATTGATAAAAATAAAAAGCTTTTAGGATCTATAACAGATGGAGATTTAAGAAGAGGAATGTTAAAAAAAAACTCAATTAATTCCCCAATTAAGAAAATTTATAACAAAAATACAATTTATATTAATAATAAAGAAAAATTAAAATCAAAAGAAATATTAAATATTTTCAAAAAAAATAACATAAGCATAATTCCTGTAATAAATAATTCCAAAAAAATTATCAAAATAATTGATATCGAACATTATGAAAATAAAAAGGTTATCGATAAAAAGTTCAAAAAAATTAAAATCCCTGTTTGTATAATGGCAGGAGGAAAGGGATCAAGATTAAAACCATTTTCGGTTATTTTGCCTAAACCTCTAATTCCTTTTAAAGGAAAAACGGTAATAGAAAATATAATTAGCAATTTAGAAAATTATAAGATTAACGACATTTTCGTTTCTATAAATTTCAAAAAAGAAATTATAAGAACATATATCAAAGAAGTTTTGCCAAAAAATAAAATAAAATTTATAGAAGAAAACGTTTTTTTAGGAACCTGTGGTTCACTTTCCTATTTTAAAAATAAAAACATTAAATCATGTTTAACAATTAATTGCGATACCTTATTAAACATTCAATATGATGATTTAATTAATTATCATGAAAAATTTAACTATGATTTGACATTGGTTGGAGCAATTAAAAAAACAGTAATTCCATATGGTATATTAGAACTTGATCATAAAAAATTAGATTTGAAAAAAATGGAAGAAAAACCAAGCAAAAAATATTTAGTAAATACAGGTGCGTATATAATTAATAAAAAAATTATTAAATTAATTCCAAATTATAAAAAATTTAATTTCAATGATTTAATTGATAAAATTAAATTGCAAAAAAATTTAAAAATTGGCGTATATCCAATTAATGAAAAAAATTGGATAGATCTTGGTACATGGAAAGAGTACGAAAAAAATATTACTGCAATTGATTAATTAATATGAATATTTTATGCACAATATGTGCACGAGCTAATTCAAAAGGACTCAAGAATAAAAATTTTAAAATTTTAAATAATAAACCCTTAATTTCTCATACAATTGAATTAGCAAAAAAAATAAATTTTTTCTCTAAAATTGTATTGAGTTCAGACTCAGAAAAAATATATAAGATCAATAATAAATATAATCTAGATTATATTATTAAAAGATCTAAAAACCTTTCTGGAGATAAAGTCGGTAAAGTTAAAGTCATACAAGATGCACTTAAAAAAACAGAGAAAAAGTTTAATGTTAAATTCGATTATATTTTTGATCTTGATGTGACTTCAATTTTAAGGAATAAAAGTGATATTATACGTTCATTCAAAAAAATTAGAACAGAAAAAGCTAATAATCTTGTAAGTGTTACTGAGGCAAAAAAAAACCCATATTTTAATATGATTGAATACAGTAAATATAAAAAATTCCATTTATCAAAAAAATTGAAAAAAGGAGTGTTTTCAAGGCAAAGTGCACCAAAAGTTTACGAGTTAAATGCTAGTATTTACATTTGGAAAAGAAAAGCGTTATTAAATTTTAAAAAGTTAATAAATAATAAAACAACAATTTATTTGATGCCTCGAAAAAGATCTATAGATATAGATGAAAAAATTGATATGGAAATAGTTAAATTATTTATAAATGGATAAGAGAGATAGAAAAGTAATTTATATTATTGGTGGTGCTGGTCTAATCGGTAAATCTATTCTTCTAAAACTAATAAATAAAAACTATAAAATATTAGTTTTGGATAAGAATAAACCAAATATTTCAAAAAAATTTTATTTTGAAAAAATAAATTTAGAAAAAATTTCAACAATAGAAAATAAATTCAAATTTTGTTTTAAAAAATATGGTGTTCCAGATCATGCCATTAATTGTAGTTATCCTAAAACCAAAGATTTCAAGAATTTGAATTTTGCTAAATATAATTTACAAAGTTTAAGAAAAAATATTGATATACATTTAAATACATTCTTGCATACTTCAGTAATAATTCTTAACAAAATGAAAAAAAATAATAAAAAAGGAAGTCTTGTTTTGTTTAGCTCTATTTATGGAGTAGTTGCTCAAAATTCAAAAGTATACGAAGGAACTAAAATTAAAGAAAATTTTGTATATAGCTCTATAAAAGCTGCAATCATTAATTTTGTAAAACAAGCGTGTTCATTTTATGCAAAAGATAAAATTAGAATAAATGCAATTTCTCCTGGTGGTGTAATAGATAAAAAAAATATTAAAGATAGAAATTTTATTAAAAACTACATAAAACAAAATCCAACAAAGGCACTTGCTAGTCCAGATGAAATCGCTTCATCAACATTATTTTTAATTTCTGAAGAGGCATCTCATATAAATGGCACAAATTTAATAGTAGATGGTGGCTGGACCTCTATTTAAATGGAAAAAATTATTTACCTTTCTGTAAATGAGAGTTCAGAAAAAATTAATAGAGATTTTTTTATAAATAAACTAAAAAAAAAATTTAAAGTAGAATTTTGGTCTATTAAAAATCTATTAAACCATAATTATAAATCTAGAAAAAAAAAAAAATTTAATAATATTTATGATTTTGAGAATGATGTAATAAAAAATAAAAAAAATTTATTTATAAATATTGTTCCGAATGGATATAAAACTTATTTTATATTTAAAATTTTGTCCAAATATAATATCAAATTTATAAATATAAACTGGGGATTTCTTCCAGAAACAAAGCTAAATTATTATTTAAAATTTTTAAGTATTTTTAATGATTTAAGAAATTTTGTTGATAATTTCATATATAAAATACTAATTAAAAAAAAAAAAATTAAAAAACCAATACGAACATTTGTTGCCGGGTCGAAAAATTATCGAAAAAACTTCATTAAATTTAATTTATGTGATCATGATCAGTATCTAATATCTAAAAAAATAACTTCAAAAAAAAAGCATATAATTTTTCTCGATCAGGCTGTGACTAGTCATAGTGATACACATTTAAATAGAAAAAAAAATTTATACAATCAGCATTTCTACTATTATAAAAGTTTAAATGAATTTTTTAAAAAAACTGAATTAAAATTTAGGAAAAATATTGTAATTTCAAAGCACCCTCTAAATATGATTAAATATAATCCATTTAAAAAAAGGAGATATTATACGTTAAAAACTGCAAATTTGGTGAGGGAATCCCTTTTTGTCATAGCACATGACTCGCTATCAACAAGTTATGCAATTTTTAATTACAAACCGATTATATTTATTTATACAAATCAAATTAAAAATCACTCAATTGATACACACAAACAGTACCTTCAAATTAAAGTTCTTGCAGATACCTTAGGGAGTAAATTGCTTAATATTGATAATTATAAAGAAGAAGAATTAATTTTTAATAATGTAGATAAAAAAAAATATGATGATTTTAAATACAAATATTTAGTTAGTAAAAATACTGAGTACAAATTATCAAGCAAAATTTTTTTGAATAATATAATGAAAATTAATGAAAAATATAAAAAAAATCTTCACAATTATTAAAGATATAGGATTGAATCTAATTCTTCCATTTTTAAGTGAAAAAAAAAAATTTAATTTAATTTATAAATCTAAATATTGGAAATATAAAATTAACTCAAATTATTCTGCATCAGGTGCTGGTTCTGACTTAGATGCAACTTTAAATATAAGGGCTGGTTTGAAAATTTTTTTCAAAAAATTTCATATTAAATCAATATTAGATATCCCATGTGGAGATTTTTACTGGATGTCTCAAATGGACTTAGATGAATATAAATATTTAGGCTGTGATTTAGTAGAGCAAGTAATTATAGATAATAATTTAAAATTTAAAAATCTTAAAAATATTAAATTTTCAACATTTGATTTAATTAATGATGATATTAATGTTTACAACAATTTCGATATTTTAATTATTAGAGATTGCCTTGTTCATCTTGAAGAGAAACAAATCCATAAAATTTTGAAAAAAATTTTCGACTCCAACATAAAGTATATTGCGCTTACTAGTTATGATATTACTAATAACAAAATTAATCCACAAAAAGGTGACAGATGGAGACCTATAAATTTTTTAATTGAACCCTTCCTCCTTAAAAAACCTTTTTATGAAATAGATGATTTCAATGATTTTAATGCTGGAGAAAAACAAAAGAAATTATTAATTTGGAAAATTGATGAAAATAGCAATATATATTCAAAGTAAAAAATTAGGAGGAACTAATACTTTTTTAAAAAATTTAATAAATAATTGGCCATTAAAAAATGATCAGTTTTATTTATTATGTAATAGATCTACAGAAAATTATTCTTTTTACAAAAAAAATATAAAGAATAAAAATTGCAAAATTTTATTTTTAAATATACCTACTCTAGAATCTTTAAATTTAAATCAAAAATACGTTAATTATATATTAAAGTTTTTATTTTTTATACCAATCCTAATCTATCAATTTTTTTTCTTTTATTTTTTCTTTAGAGACAAAAAATATCAAAAGTTCATGAGCATTAATGGAGGATATCCTGGAGGAGAGAGCTGCATAATATCTTGTTTGTCTTGGAAGTTCATTAGTAAAACATCGCCGATTTTAAATATTCATAATTTGGCAATTCAAAAAACATTATCAATTTTTGAACTAAATAGACTTATTTTAGATTTTATATTTAAAATTACAGGCCCAAGAGTAATTGTTGTTTCTAAAGCTGTAAAAAAATCAATAATACAAAGAATTGGATATGCGAAAGTTAAAATAATTTATAACGGACTAAGTAAAAATAAAAAAAGAAAGAAAATAAATATAAATAAAATACTAAGAATTAAAAATAAAAACAAAAATATAATCATGGTTGGTGCTTATGAGGAAAGAAAAGGTCATAGTTTCATGATCAATTCTTTTATCAACCTAAAGAAAAAAATAAAAAATGTGAATTTAATAATTTGTGGAAGCCAAAATAACAATTACTCTAAAAAACTAAAA
>MDTB01196132.1_pt1 | contig 29388 bp, 24 predicted proteins | sample 811161 | NCBI WGS metagenome assembly MDTB01 (sample SAMN05326650, study PRJNA326480) | marine metagenome | isolation source: seawater | place: Mediterranean Sea | collected 2009
AGGACCAGACGGGCATGTCGTGGTACACCGCTTGCCCCTCGGGAACGAGCACCAGCGGCGCCACGGGGTCCGACGAGGCCTCTGATTGCGCTTGATCGGAAGAGAGAACTCTCTCAATGAGATGTCTTTGGTGCCGGGAGCGGGACTTGAACCCGCGACCTTCGGATGACTCAGGCATCCCAAGCGGCATTACTCAAGCGCGTACATAGTCCGAAGACTGCCCTATGAGTCCGACGCGCTACCAACTACGCCACCCCGGCTTGAACTGTCCGGCGTAACGACCCCATTTGAGCATTACACTGCCAAACCATCATTGGAAGGCCAACATCATAGGCCATTACAGCTGAATTTTTAATCTTCAATTAGAGGTCCATCTATTCTCTTCTGGGGGGCATGGTTGATGAACAACGAGTCGTGGCGGTCACGTGGTTGACGTCGACACGGCCCTGAAGGCGAGCGCCTATTCGGGCAAGAAGCGATCAAAGGAAGACGGTTCGAAAGAACGAGTCTCCAAGACGCTTGAGCCATTCGACCCTGCTGCTGCGTTCGAGAAGGAAAAAGCAGACGCATGGTCCATGTGGCTCGTGATATCCCTTGCTGCCGCATTCGCACTGTTCCAGAGATATGTCATTCTGCCATCCATGGATGGCCCGGCAAGATCGATATGGCTGCTACCACTGTCGATAGTGTTCTTCCTCCCATCGATCCATCGACTCCTTATCCCTTCCAGGTTCTCAGAACTCTACACCGGAGGGAATTGGTTTCGTGCGGGAATGCTCTTTCTATTCACGTGGCTGGCCGCATCTGTCGCGATGATCAATCCGCCAATGGGCGACATAGCCTCTCCCGAAGTCCCTGAGGGCCTCGGCATAGCCGCGAATGACGACGTCTCTGCTGTGGACATGACTGATGATGGGCTGATACTGTCCGTCGCTGACGACACTCCTGAAATCATCCTGGGATTCAGCGTTAGGGACAATTGGAAGCTTGACGATGTTCATCTGAACGCGACTATTCAGAGATTCAACGATGAGGAGATTGTTCTGGCCGATTGGGACCTCAGTAGCATCGAGGCATCGACTGCATCGACACAATATGATCTCGTATCTAACTGGTCAACCCCCGGCGAGCCATCTTCAAAGGCTGATGACCTGGGGCTGGCATTCGAATTGGAAGATCTCGAGGCGGGCATACACACGATATCCATCAGACTCACTGAAGACGGGGACCCATGGGAGAACACGTGGTCGAAGGTGTATACCCTGAATGTACAGATTCAGTAGTATCAGGAATCTGACAGCAGAGTGCATGCCCGTGCAGTAAGGGCATCAAGTTGCAAGGACTCCCCTCCTCCTTCCACCAATCGGAAATCGGCTTCAGCCATTGCCTCTGTGAGTGCGAGTTTATCTCGCTCGGTCAGGAATGAGGCCTCTCCAAGGCTCCTGTGCAGTTGATTCACGACATCAGTGCCCGCCAGGCCGAATCGATCGATTATGCCGTTGAGCTTCTGTCGAGCAGGCTGGAAACCCTCCTCTCTGCAGCTGATCAAGAATGAGTGCAGATCTTCTGGGGGTGCTGTGGCAGTCGTCTCATAGACGAGATCCCGAGTTATCGAGGAGGAAAGTGAGGCTGCCACTTGCAGGGCCGTTATCGCCCTCCTTAGGTCTCCCAGAGCGACATGAACCACTGCTGCCGCCCCTTCGTCGCTGAGATCGAGCCCCTCCCTCTCAGAAACTTCCAGAATCATTTCCAGGATCTGATCCTCTGCAAGGGGTCTGAATCGGAATACAGCACATCTCGATTGAATCGGCTCGATTATCTTGGAGGAATAATTGCACGACAGTATGAACCGGCATGTGCCAGCATATTGCTCCATTATCCTCCTGAGCGCACCCTGAGCATCCGCGGTAAGTGCATCTGCCTCGTCCAGAAATATGAGTTTGAAAGGAACATTCTGATCAGGCGCCATTCTAGCGAATTCCTTCACCTTCTCTCGGACCGCCTTGAGCCCCCGCTCGTCACTCGCATTCATCTCCAGCAGATTCCTGGAATAGATTCCTGGATCTTCGAATACATCCCTTGCAAGAGCAAGCGCGGCAGTCGTCTTACCCGTGCCCGGCGGACCTGCAAAAAGCAGATGCGGAAAGTCTCGCTGAGAGGCATAGGCCTTCAGACGATCCACGATAGTGGCCTGCCCCTTCATCTCTGAAACTGAACGCGGCCTGTGACGCTCGACCCACATCTCAGTAGACGCCATGATTACTCAATATCCTGCGAGCGTCCTTCAACATATGCTATTTTGGCCAATTAGTATGATTCTTCCTCGGAAGGGAATGAACCGGATCGAACATCACCGATGTAGCCCCTAATTGCTGAGTCTATGGTTTCTTCAAGATCCGCATATCTTCTCAGGAACCGGGGGCTGAACTCCTGCGTTATTCCAAGCATGTCGTGAAGAACAAGCACCTGTCCATCGCAGTCGGCCCCTGCTCCTATGCCTATCGTGGGGATCGAGAGTGACGAACTCACCTTGGCTGCCAGACTTGCCGGAATCTTCTCGAAAACGATTGAGAAGCAGCCAGCCTCTTCCAGCATTTTTGCATCATTCAGTAGACGTTCAGCCTCCTCCTCCTCTTTAGCCCGTACGCTGTATGTTCCGAATTTGTAGATTGATTGGGGCGTTAGGCCCAGATGCCCCATCACAGGTATCCCTGCATCGATGATCTTCCGGACCGAGGATAGAACCTCGGCTCCTCCCTCTAACTTGACAGCATGCCCGCCTGTCTCTTTCATGATTCGTATCGCGGATTTGAGAGCATTATTCGAATCGCTCTGATACGTCCCGAAAGGCATGTCGACTACAACCAATGCTCTCTGAACCGCTCTAACGACGCTCTGCGCATGATATATCATCTGATCAAGAGTGATTGGGACAGTAGTCTCGTGGCCCGCCATCACATTGGAAGCCGAGTCACCCACCAGAATGACATCGATACCCGAGGCATCAACCAATCGCGCCAATGAGAAGTCATAAGCGGTCAGCATAGCGATTTTTTCACCATTAACCTTCATTTCCTGAAGGGTATTCGTCGTGACACGCTTTGCTCTGCTAGCAACGGACATGCATCCACCTAGGATTACGCGCGGGCATCCTCTGACTTGAATGGCTCGCTCGGAAGACTTGATACTGGAACCGGGCTGCCGCATCATGCCCATGGGACTGTAGCTCAGTTGGGAGAGCGCCGCACTGAAGATGCGGAGGCCGCTGGTTCAAGTCCGGCCAGTCCCACCATCAATCCCGATCTTCAAGCAGCGAAGTCTGAAGCTGGTGCAGCTTCTCTATCCCCTCTACTGCTGCATTTAGGAGTGAATCCAACTCATCTCTTGTGTATGTGGCCTCTTCACCGGTCCCCTGAACTTCTACGAAGGAACCCTCGCTCGTCATAACGACGTTCATGTCGACATCAGCATTCGAATCTAGGACGTAGTCGAGATCCACTCGAACTTTGCCATCGACCATTCCCACGCTAAGGGCTGCAACGTCATTCGCCATGACTGCAGACTCATGTTCGGCACGCTCTTCGGGGGTCAAATCCGGAGGCGTCCAACCATCCTTGAGATCTTGCTCACTCCCCCTCAGGTTGATGGGCAGGCAGCGTCCTGACGCGATTAGTCGACGTATCGCCAGCCTCAATGCAATGTTCCCGGCGGTAATCGATGCGCATCTCGTCCCGCCATCGGCATTGAGTATCTCACAGTCAACAGTCATGGAGATGGGCCCAAGCGCCTCTAGATCGACAGCTCCCCTGAGCGATCGAGCCACTAGACGCTCAATTTCATGCGTCCTCCCCTTCGCACCATTTCGCTCCCTTCTGAAACGTGTGTTCGTCGAACCGGGCAGAAGAGAATACTCTGCATGTATCCAACCTCTAGTCGCATTTCTTGGAAACCATCTAGGAAGGCCCTTGTCCGCTGTAACGGTGACCAAGACCATCGTCTCGCCCTGTTTGTAGAGAATCGAAGAAAGAGCATTCGGCGTGAAGTCAAAATCCACTGTTATCTCGCGCATTTCCTTCTGCGCTCTTCCATCTTCCTTTCCGCCCGACTTCATCTTCGCCATGAGGCATCTTTCGGCCGGAGTGCCATCAATCATTCCCTTCTGGCGTGGGGTGGGCGATACACGTCCATCTTGTCTTTGAATGTGGAAATGTAAGGCCCTCCGATCAGGTCTATGCAGTACGGGATGGCTGGGAAGAGATCCCCAAGAGTCTCTCTTATCGATTTTGGAGAACCTGGAAGATTGATGATTAGCGTAGCCCCACGGACTCCTCCGAGTTGTCTGGAAAGTATGGCAGTGGGAACATACTTCATGGATATCGAACGCATCTTCTCCCCGAATCCGGGAAGAATTCTGTCACAGACAGATTCAGTTGCCTCTGGAGTGACATCCCGAGGCGCAGGCCCCGTGCCGCCGGTTGTAATGACGAGGCAACATCCAACATGATCGCTGAGCTCCACAAGCGCGTTCGCAATATCCTCCTCTTCATCCGACACGAGTCGTCGATGAATCTCAAATGAGGTCGACATAACCTCATTCAGGAACTCTTCTATTTCCGGCCCACTGAGATCTTGATACTCTCCAGAAGAGGCCCTATCGGAGGCCGTAAGAACCCCTATCCTCGCTGGCTCGGAGGAATCCATGTTTGTGCAGGAGACAGTTAACTGAAATAAACGGCCCCCTTCAAAATACAAATTTCGTCGGCTATGTTCAAGAACCGCCTCTCAAGATTAGAAAGCCCGAGGCGAGGAAGTGTCGAGTCTGCCCCATCCTGCACAGGTTTCCCCCCTCCATAGGACCCAATCCGGAGGATTCCCCGGTCCGTCGAATAAATTCAGCAGACTCGATGCTGAAATCTCGACGGAAGTGTGATTGAATGAGCGAAGATAAGTACGATACTGAAGTAAGGTTGGTCCTTCAGGAATGCAAAGATGCAAATCCTGAGGAAGTAGCAAAAGAGTTTGAAAGATACGAAAATGAGTTCCTCATACCCCCCAGGGATGCACTTCGCTCAGTCGTCAGGAAGTTCATGGAACCTGGCTCGGATGCAGATAAAACCGTCCGAGCACCTGCTCCATCCGTCAAGAAAGTGTCAAAATTCTCAGAACTCGGCTCCAATGATCGAAATGTAACGATCGAGGTCCTGGTGGTATCCTACAATTCAAGGGCCCAGCAGGTAAGGGGGGAAGAACGCCAGATAGGATTTGGTTTCATCGAGGATTCCCCGTGGGACGGCGAGCGTCAGCGATGGGAATTCAAGGACTGGGGTAACAAATCCCAGGATCTAGCAGCCGGCTCAGTCGTTCGTCTCGATGGCGTATCTGTCAATGAGTGGAATGACAAGAAATCGATCAATATCAATCAGACCTCAAGAGTTTCAGTACTCAAGGAAGGAGGGGCGCCAACGCTCGCTCCCACCAATGAACCAGTAACCATAGAGGACGCTTCACGGGGTGAAGGAACAGTCGCAATCGTGGCACGCGTACTCGCTGTCCGTCCTGATCAAATCGTCCGAAGAGATGGTTCGGGAAGCATAGATGTGATGCGGGGCAGGCTAGGAGATCAAACCGGGACAATGGGCTTCCTCTCATGGAAGGCGTTGGACATTTCCGAGGGTGATCTCGTTAAGATTGAGAATGCACAGGTCAAGAGATTCAGAGACACCCCTGAAATCAATATTGGCGATTTCACGAAAATAGAGCCATATCACGATGGCGCATTCCCCGAAGCAGAAACTCTCCAAGCAAACTCGTCATGCACCATCAAAGACCTCAGGAATGGCATGAGGGATGTTGAAGTCACACTCCAAGTTGTCGACTGGAATTCCCGTTCATATACCAAGAAGACCGGTGAAAATGGGGTAATCCATAGTGGAGAAGTACAGGATCCAAGCGGAAAGTGCCGTCTTACCTCATGGGTAGAAATGGAACTCGAGGCTGGATCATTCATTCGGATCCAGCGTGCAAGAGTACAGGCGTGGCAAGGCTCGCCAGACTTAGTAATCGATCAAGCCGAACAATTAGAGATTCTATCAGAGGCCCCATTCGGACCGATAGATGCTTCAAATCACTGGGTTGAGGAAAATCTCGACGACCTCACATCAGGTGGTTCAAGGAGGAGCATAAGCACCACTGGGAGGATAGTATCCTTGCGGGCGGGATCCGGGATCATCTTGAGATGCACTCAGGAAGGATGTAGACGAGTACTGAGGGACGGCGTCTGCGGAATACATGGTGAAGACACTGGTGAAGAAGATCTGAGGCTGATGATGGTCTTGGACTCAGGTGTGTCTAATGCATCACTCATCGTCTCACGTGCTCCCACCGAGGCACTGATTGGCATGACTCTCGATGATGTCAGGAAAGAGGTCTCTTCGAATGGGAAAGAGGCATTTCACACCTCTATGAAGGATAGATTCCTTGGCCAGCGTATGAGAGTTATGGGGAGATCGATAAATGACGATCAAGGCTGTATGATTGTCGCTGAAGAACTGAATGTCATGGAAGCGGACCCAGAAGGAATTGCGAATGCTGTAATTGACCGATGGGAGGTGGTCCTTTGACAATGTCCGGCACAATGCGAGTAGGCAGACAGACCGCGATTCGAGTCTTCGCACACGAATACCGTGATGCAAGTCTCCCGGACCAGGGCTCGGGCGAGTATGACCCGGGATACATGGTCACGAGACTCGGAGCCAAGATAAATCGTGCACTTATCTGCGGTTTAATCGATAGTTCGGAGAAGAGGGATAGCGATAGCGGCCAGAGCTACAGATTCAATTTGAGAGACGTTACAGGCATCCACAGAGTCGAGGTCTCACCGTTCAATCCGGAGCTACATCCGGAAGCGGAAGAGATTCATGCCCGCTTCGAGCGAGGAGACAGATTCCTCATGATGGTCGTTGCAAAGCAGAGATCATTCCAAACTGAAGACGGCGGAGTATTCACGTCATACAATGCGCAGGAGATGACGGTTATCGATAAGCCCAGGTATGCTGAATGGCTAGCAGAAACCGCTGATGCAACCCTTCGCAGGATAAACGCGCATGAACTTGCTATGGCGGCTGAGCAGAGTATGGCTGGATTCAGATCTGCAGGAGTGCCGGAAGATCTGATCGATGGGATGCTACTTTCCAGAGCGCATTACCCACCTTTCGAGACTGAGGTGTATATGCTGGACGTGCTTCAAGCTTTGAATGCAGCATTGGGAAGATCCGTGGAGATTGTAAAGCCAGAATCGGCAGATGAATCAGAATCTGATTCTGCCGTTCCCGACCAACCTGTCGAAGCTCCCTCCCCTGCAACAAGCGATATGTCCGTCGAAGAGGTTGTAGTTGCTACTATCGCAGCAGGTGATCGTGGAGAGGGCGTAGATTACGATACTATCGTCAGACAATGCAGCGTTCATGGCCACTCGAGGGAGGAGGCAGAAGATGCAATCGACTCCCTAAGGACGGCTGGTGGCCAGATCTCGGAACATCGTTTCGGATGGTTCAGGCTCATTCAGAGCGACTCTTCCTGATCATCGAACCTAGCTCTTCAACCCCGATATCGTCGAATCTGTATCTCAGCGATTCCACATCGACTCCTTCGAGTATCTCGTCGGAATCCCCGACCCAGCACTCAGCGATTCTGGAAGCTGCTAGATGTATGTCTTTACGGGCCCTTTCCGAGATTATCTTGAGACCTCGAACACTCATGATTGAGATTAGGAGATCGGTCGAGGATTGACCCCATATCGGACCCCTCACCAGGCCCACGGTTCCGACCATTCTCCCAAACTTCCCTGGGTCCGATGAGAGAGTCTGAAGAACTCTCGAATCTTCAGGCTCTCCATTCTCCAAAGCGTGCGATAGAAGATCTGAGACATCTTCAAGAGAGGCCACATCAGGCACTCTGACCCCAATTTTAGAGTCACCTTCCGATGTTCTGACCTTAGTCGTCTCAAGCTTGGGATCCCCCAGCAGCCCATTTCTCCGAAGGCTCCTTTTGATGTGACCCCATGCTCTTCGTTGACTTGCGAGAACTCCTGCCACGTGCCCCATCAGTACAGTACGGGGCCCATTCGAAGGAATCTCCAGATTCCTGCAGAGATCAACCAGTTTCTGACGCTCCATGGTAGCTAAGGACTCCACAGTGAGGCGATTTGCATCCTGTGTAACATGGAGCCATATTCTTTGCCTCCTCTCTTTATGGGAGCCCGATGCCTTGACTCCAAAAATCCTTAGAAGATCTCCTAATTCTCGATTGCTAAACGACTGTATCCCTTCCCAAGAGAGATCGAGGTCAGATAGGACATGATGACGAATCAAAGATGCCCGCAGCACTTCGACAGAGCCCCTCTTGGGGATCCCTTCATGCTCTGCATTTTCTCTCAGACTACGAAGGTCAGATCGGTAGAGACGATCGAGAACAAGGGGGTCTATCTCCGGAATCGCCATGACCTCGCGCATGTGTGCTGGCGGATATCGATTCCGACTCTCATGGCTCTGTAGAGCACTAATTATTCATCGCTGAAAAAATGCCGGAGAACCGGCACCGAGTCTTGGATGTTCATCCTGAGGTTCTGATAATGTGGAAAACATCGCTCGCCATTCCATGCCCATTGTTACACATCCGCTGTGTAGGTTTTCCGGATCAATCAGTCGATCCATTCTGAAGGTACGCATTCCATCTTTTGACACGTATTCCACTCTAATGAAAAGACGAGAACCTTCTGGGAGGATATCCCCCTCTGAGTCTCTGCAAGATTGTTCGAGAGCTAGGTCCCTGGTCGTTTCAGCCTGCTGGAGGAGACTGGATATAGTACGATGCTGCACTAGCACGCCAATCCCATCAGCCACATCTTCCGACTCAGCTCCAAATAGCTCGTTCATGACATGCCAAGCCGCCTCCCCCTCTCTTCCAAACAAGCCTTCTAGGCGCTTTCTTGGAAAGCCCTCTCTGGCGATGACAATAGGGAGGTCTGAATACATGGGCGGGAGGAAGAATGACCCACCTGCCTCTTTGGGATCTGGCCAGAGAGCGAACCTCCTAGTCTTCAAGTTGAGACGGTCGAATGATTCTCGGGGTATTGTATACGCATCGATAATCCCATTTTGACGCATATCTTCCAGCCATGATACGACATTTTCCTCTGGAAGGGGGACGTTCTGTATCCCTGACCACGCTTTTGGAGACAATACCCGGAGGTCTCTTCTAAATCTCCTGAGTTGTCTTCGTACGATTCTGGAGCCACTAATTACTATCGCAGACCGAGGAAGATGCGAGGGCCTGTCGCCTGCAACAACCACGTGGAAGGGCCTGTGTTGATTGATCGCGCCTGCTACTGATAGGCCTGCTGAAACCATATCGATTTGCCGCCCATGAATGGCTCTAGATGGAATGATAACAGCGTCGAAGTCACTTGATTCTAGTAACTTGAAACCTTCGTCAATATCCTGAAACTCAGTGTATTCATGAACATCCACTTCGTTGATTCTGTCTCCACACCAACATGTGTCGTCGTTCAAGAAACCGATTGACATAGACGACATCAGGTTACCTCGAAGACACGCGCCGTGCCTCATGCGTTCGTAGGCACAGCCGTTGATATATCCCTCCCCTTGTCTAGGCTCTATGGGCGGTGTGAGGGGGGTACTCGCTCGAAGGTCGTTGGAAGAGGTCCAGTCTATCGTCGAGAAAGCGCTTAGGGATTATGTCAAGGAGAGATCCGAGGATCCTGCGATGAAATACGCCCGAGACATACTCCTTGCTGGAGGAAAGCGGTTCAGACCTGTTTTAGGATGCTTAGCATACGAAGCAGCAGGCGCCAAACTCGACGATAAGATGCTTAGAGCAGCTCTTGCCGCGGAGATCATACACACTGCTACTCTCGTACACGACGACATATACGATCAGGCCAAACTTCGTCGAGGACGTCCTACTTTGCATTCTCAACACGGACTTGCCCATGGCATCATAGCAGGAGATTATCTCTTCACTCTCGGTTATTGGCTGGGTTCTGAACAAGGCCCTGAAGTGATTAGGGCGCTTGCAGACAGCTGCATTGCTATGGCGAATGGAGAACTGTTGCAGTTCGACCATATCGGGAATCTCGGTACCACTCCGGAGGACTACTACAGGATTATTGACGGCAAAACTGCGGGCCCAATAGCATGCGGGTGCAAAGTCGCTGCAATGGTTGCAGAGGCTGACCCAGAAGTCATCGATGCTATGGACAATTTCGGTTGGGAAGTCGGCCGGGCATTCCAGATGGTAGACGACCTCCTTGATCTGACTGGAAATCCGAGAATGGGGAAGCCCAGAGGGACTGATATTTACGAGGGCAAGATGACTTTACCCATCATACACGCACTGACCTCTCTTCACGGCAACGATAGGAAGAATTTGGCGGATGTGTTGATGGATTTTAATGACGATAGGTGGGATGAGTTGATCTCTCTCTTGGATACTGCGGGTTCAATTGATTATGTGAGAAGCCTCATCGACTCGCACGTACAGAGAGCCATCGAAGCCCTAGAACCCCTCCCCAATTCGAATCAGCTGCAGTTGATGGCAAAATTCGCTCGTAAATCTGCTCTAAGGACTCTCTGAGGCGGCGCCATGGCCAACAAGAAGCACGACGTCATTGTCGTGGGCGGAGGGCCCGCGGGATCGACAACTGCACTGTATCTCGCGCGCCGAGGGGTAGATGTACTCGTAATCGACGGAAGAGACCCGATTGGCACACCTTTGCAATGCGGCGAACTTGTACCGAGCAACGAGGAGATGAGCCGTCTCTGCCCGAAGGTTCCCGACATGGACGATTTATTCCAGACACCGGATCACGCCATATGCCGACGAGTACCTGAGATGCATCTCGTAACTCCTTCAGGAAAGCGTCTGAAATATCGATTTGAAGGTATGGTACTCGATCGGGTAGCACATGACGAAGCACTTGTCCAACGCGCTGAAAGTGAAGGTGCCAAGTATCTAGTCGGAACGCGTGTCAAACATGTCGAGAGCCAGTCAGTCATCTTGTCCGATGGACGCATATTCGAGGCCAAAGTCATCGTGGGAGCAGGGGGGCATCACGACGTAGTGCGGCGAAATGGGTGGTCTGAGAAATCTCTCAACATACCTGTCAAGTTTGCAATAAAAAAGGGAGTCCACACCGAAGCCCTGGAGTTGCATTTCGGAGCAATAGCACCAGGGGGCTATGCATGGGTTTTCCCAAAGAACGGCTCCTCTAATATAGGCATAGGAATTCAACCCAAATTCGCACGCGGGACTTCCCTGAACACTCTTGCTAAACAGTTCATAGATTCCTACAATGGAGATTTAGAATATGAAGGAGCCGGTGCTCTGCCGATGTCCGGCACCATTCGGAGGTTCATCAATGGAAAACATGTACTTGTGGGCGATTCAGCAGGGATGGTCCTCCCCTCCAACGGTGCGGGGATAACAATAGCAATGATTGGAGGCAGAATCGCCGGGAATGCAATTGCAGACCATCTGTTGGATGGAGCACCTCTCGAATCTTACGAGCGTGAATGGAAACATCAGATGGGGTCAGTAATGGCTAGGTCAAAACGAGCATTTGCACTCGGATCCATCCTATTCAGGTTACCCGACCGTGTTGTGGACTTGGTGTTCAATAGGCTCACAAAGCCATTCATATGGCGTGCAGTAACCTGCAGATCTCTCCTTGCACTAAGGGTTTGATGAATTTCAGCAACTGCCATGCTTACCATTTCTTCGCCTTTGCTTGCCATATGGTCGCCATGCCAGGGAATATGACTTTTGAAGAAACGTCTTCGAATCCAACTTCCTCAAGCATCCTAACATAATCCCCAGTCGTCCCAAAATGCACGTAGGTTTTCGTCAGCCATTTCCAAGGATGGTCTTGAACTCCACAGACCCATCTTGCATAGGACCCTACCCATATTTGCATGTACATTTTTCCAAGCCATCCATGCAATCGATTGATTTTTGCAGGATCCACAATAACGATCGTACCACCTGGTTTCAGAACACGAAGAGCCTCGGAAAGACCCTTGCGCTTGTCATACCAGTCTCTGAAGGAAAACAGGGAACAAACGCCGTCGAAGGTCGAATCATCAAAGGGAAGAGATTCGGCCTCACCTTTGACAAAAAACGCATCTGAATCGCCTCTTTCCCTTCTCTTAGAATTCACACGAGGTTCAGCCGCTGCAATCATCGAGGGTATGGGGTCGAGACATACCAAGTCCCGCCCTTCGACAATTTCAGCAAAAGATCCTGGCCCACTACCAATTTCCAATATTTTTCCTTCCCTAGGTAGACGGCTAGCCACCATTCTCCTCCATCTACTAACTTGACCAACAGTGGCAAAACGATTGATTCGGTCGTACACTGGGATGGTGGCCTCGAGATTATTCTGAAGCTCGTTCCAGTCAACTTCGCCCATCCCTTCCGCGTCCATGTGCCCCGCTAAGGAAGGGAGTATTTGGCACATTGTGAAAATTCGACCATTGGGAAACTTGCACAAAGCATTGGTCAATATCATATACCCTTGCCAAATCGAATAAACCGCAGGGCGATCGTGATGAGCAAAAATGATGTTCTCAAAGCAATAAGAGAAGCGGAATTAGAGGCTCAAAAAATTCTAGAAGAAGCCAATAAGAAAGCATCCTCTATTGTCTCAGCCTCCCGAAGCGACGCATCAGAGATTGTAGCAAAAGGGAGAGTAAAAGCAGAAGCAGGCGCCCAAGAGCTAATCTCTTCGGCTCGAAAAGACGCAGAGAAGAAAGCACAGAAGACCAAGAAATCAGGGCAAAAGGACCTTGACAAGATTCACAAAGAAGGAGAATCAAATAGACAAGTTGCCGTAGATGCGATAATCAATTCTTTTGTTGAATAGTCACGTCCATATCAGGGTTGGGGAAAATGTCGGGCGAGTATACCAACAAGAAAGTTGGCCGACTCATTGCTGCCGGCTCTAGGTCAGTAATTGACGATGTAGTTAGCGTGATCTCAAGACTCAAGGCAGTACACATCAACGATTATGCCGACGATCAAGAAGGATTCACTCTCGGAACCCCTTCTTCTAGAAACGATACACTCGGAAGTCAAGTTTCTACATACAGAGCGATTGTTACCCAGACGGGGGCTAATGGACCCACAGAAACAGTACCCTTGGACGAAGCCAGAAGTATCGTCGATAATGATTTTACATCTTCCGTTCAGCAAATTATGGAGTCATTCACAAGAGTTGGGGAGATTGAAGATGAAATCAACGCAAATGAATCAAGTGTTGAGATTCTGTCTGTCCTGGAGCCTCTGGGAATAGACCTTCATCTATTGGGGGGTTACACCTCAATTGTATCTTTTGTTGGAACCTGTTCCTCAACCTCGGCAATCACTGATATGAAACTCCCAGATGATGCCTACGCAGAGGTCGTTGACGATCTCGTAGCCGTATTTTGTTCCAAGCAACATGGAGCAATGATGTCCTCTATTCTTGAGTCCTCGGGTTTTCAAGCGATTGAAATCCCTGAGGGCCGAGGAAGCATATCTTTGATGATAGATGCAGCAAATCTAGCACGATCTAAGCTGGATGAAGAAAGACAAGAAATCCAATCTAGAATAAGCGAATGGACTGAAGAGAATGGAGCACAATTGTGTGTTGGTTTAGAACTCCTTGAACTTGACTTTTCCGAGTCCGAAGCGCCTGTAAAAATAGCAGTTACGGACCATACTTTCGTAATTGACGGCTGGATTACCGATGATAGATCAGAGGAAGTCATCGATGCACTGGCCCCCTACTGTACCTACACTGAATATGAGGCAGTTCGTCCAACGGTATTTCACCATGACCACGAGGGCGAGCACACAAATGAGCCCAAACCACCCGTGGCGTTTGGAGACCATCAAACATCGGCTCCCATGGAGCTCTTGACTGATGCAATAGGAAGATCCGAGTATGGGAGAATGGATCCAACAGTCTTCATGCTCTTTTCATACCCGCTATTCTTCGGTTTGATGCTAGGGGATATGGCTTATGGCCTGCTAACAATATCTCTTGGCCTGCTCATCAGGAAATCATTCCCTAGTGACAAGACAGACCAATTGACTAGGTACTTCGGAATGCTGCTTATCTACATAGGGCTAGCAACTGTATTTTTCGGATACATGTATGGAGAGTTTGCTGGCTTCGAATTCTTGCCACACATAGAATCACAGTACACTACAGCTGCCGCTTGCAAATACACATGGACCCACGATGCATGCTTCAAGGACGCATATGACGTCCCTTCATGGGTTTCCTGGATGACTGCCTTGTATCCTAATGGTGGTAAGATTCACTACGTACTTGACCTACCCTACAGCCTAACCTTTGCATTTCCCTTCCATCGAGTATCCTCGGATCTGATGAATTTGATTGTGATCTCGATTTACATCGGAATCTTCCATCTTATGGTTGGTTTCGTACTTGGTGCAATCGATGAGGTAAGAGTTGGACACGGTTGGCAAGGAGCCCTTTATGGAAAAGTGTCATGGATGATTATCATGGTCGGAGGCTTCCTCTTTTGCTACGATTTCTACAAAGAGGATTCCATCAATATGCCCGGAATTGCTTTGATTTCACTTGGGTTAGTATTCCTTGTTATCCATTTGATGCAAGAAGGCCTACCTCTCGCAATCTCAATGATACTAGCGCCTATCGAGGCAATTGGGTTACTATCTTCGACATTGTCGTACATCAGACTGTTCGCTGTTGGGATAGTGGGCGTCAAAATCGCATACGCAGGAAATGATATGCTATATTCCGCTGCCATGGATGGCTTTTCTGATGGCGGCCTTGGCATTCTGATTGGGGTGGCTGCACTCTTGGGATGGTTTGGAGTGCAGCTATTCGCATGGGTATTGGGCTTGGTTAGCCCGAATATCCATGCAGTTAGGCTACATTTTGTCGAGTGGATGAAGCAATTCTACTTGGCTGAGGGCGAACCCTTCGAGGCCTTTGGTTTCAAAGAGAGGTACATAGAGGTGGATAACACACCGTAATATTCCTGCAATGCATGGAAAGAAAGGAGGAAAAAAGAAATGAAGAAAAATATGATGAAAGGAACAAGCGCCGTATTGACATTGACCGCAATCACAATGATTGCATCAGTTGTAACAGCGCAAGAAGCAGCAGACAATGCAAGTACGGTTGAAGCATATGCGAAAATCGGCGCTGGAATAGCACTCGGTCTTTGCGGGATCGGGACTGGTTACAGCCAGAGTCAGATTGGCGCTGCAGCCGTTGGAATGGTTGCTGAGGGAGGAAACTTCGGTCGAGCCCTTCTGTTTACTGTTCTACCTGAGACAATCGTACTCTTCGGACTACTTGCGTTCTTCCTCTGAGCACCTGCTTGGACGGAAACGAACACACGAATGAGGATGTACCATGTCTCTCGAATCGCTTTCAAGTCAAATTGAGGCCGAAGCTAAAGCCGAGGCTAAGGAAATTATCAAAGCCGCCGAAGACCAGGCTAAGGTAATAAGAGCCGAAGCAGAAGTTGAAGCTGAGAATCATATGAAGCAGGCTCTTTCTCGAGCCGAAAAAGATGCTGAGCAAATATCTGTTGAGGTAGTTGCGAGTGTTAGGCAACAGAATCAGAATGCAGGTCTAATAGCTCGCAGAGCTGTCCTCGACAATACATACAGAGCTGCAAGAGAAGCAGTTTCAACATCGAAAATGAAAGGTAGGAATGCATTGATCAAGTCTCTTGTAAAAGAAGCCAAATCTGAGGCTGCGAAAGACATGATTATGCATCCCGTTGAAGTTGATAGGTCTACGATCGATAAAGAAAAGCCCGGATTCAAGATGGGAGATTCCGTAGAAGGTCTCGGTGGCTTTACCTTGGAGTCTTCCGATGGCTCGATCCTGCTGGATTATCGATTTGATGGCAGACTAGACGCTGCTTGGAAAAAATCCCTCTCAGATATAAATAGAATCTTGTTTGGTTAAAGGAGGAATTGAATTGGCACAATCGAACGGAAAGGCAAATTATGCTGCTTCTTCGACCCGTGCGAAGTCAAGGAAATCCGGCCTAATAGACCAGGTTAGAATGAAACAGCTTCTGAAACAAGACGCGAATGCAATATCGGCTAGTATCGCTGACTCGGGGTATAGGGCAGATCTAGATCTCTACGCTTCGAGGTTGAATGGAGCTGAGTTAGTCGAGGCAGCGTTATCCCACAACTTAGACCGCGATTTGGCAGAAGTCCTCCACTTCTGCACTGGTTCAGTCCGCGATCAAGTCGCGATTTACGCGCTTCGCTTCGAATATGCTAATGCCAAAACAGTGTTGAGAGCGGTTCACAGCGGAGCAGATTACGAAGTCCTGAGGACTGAGATTCTTCCAGAAGAGAATTCTAGTAATCGTAAATGGCTTGATATCGCTTCAAGGTCGAAAAATCTGGTTGAAGCAATCAATCTTATGGGGTCTTCTCCTTGGGGTAAAACTTTGTCAAAATTACCTGAGGGTGCAAATCTCCAGCAGATGGAAGATGCTCTCGATGCCGCATACTATGCTGATGCACTGAGATCAGTTTCCCAGCCAGGAGCGGACTTCACACTGAAGCGATACCTAAGATGCGAAATAGATCATAAAAATTTGATCAACATATTGAGATCCATACGACAGGGGATCGACAACGAAAGCATCATCCAAATTATGATACCAGGTGGACGTTCAATTTCAAAGGAAGCACTTCGAGCAATGGCCCGAGAAACTACTGGAATCGGAGCCGTCGAGACGCTCACAAAGAAATCCCAAGGATTTGATTCAGAGGGTCTGATGCAGGCCACGGAAGCATCAGATGGTGGGTCGCTAGATCCTGTGATTCAACTCCTTGCAAAGAAGCGAGATTCACTTCTCTACAGTATGTCCCACAGAAGTCCGGTATCGGTTTTACCCGTGGTTCATTACATCGAAAGTAAGACCCATGAGGTCCAGAACCTCCGTCTTTTAGTCAGGGGAAAAGCCGCTGGACTATCAAACGAAGCAATTGAAGAGCACATGAGGCGATAATATGGAAATAGTAGTCATAGGCTCTCATGAATTCACGCCTGGATTCCAATTAGCAGGCGTTACTCGCCTATATCACCCTTCATCGGTTAAAGAGATGGAATCAACCATCAGAGATCTCTTGGAGGATTCAACAGTCGGCATAATTGTCATGGACAACTCAGATCTAGCCCAACTTTCGGAGCGTATCCGAGAGCGGATTGCGGAAAGCATAACGCCAACCGTTTTGGGCATTGGGACTCAAGAGGATAATACTCTTCGCGAGTCCATCAAGTCGGCTCTGGGAGTCGACCTATGGAAGTAAAATTAACAATGGAAGTGAAGAAATGAGTAAAAATGAAGGAGTCATCTATCGAATATCTGGACCTGTCGTTACAGCGACTGGAATTGAAGCAAGAATGTATGAAGTGGTAAGAGTCGGTCACGAGAAACTGATGGGTGAGGTCATTGAGATACACGGCGAACAATCCGTTATCCAAGTCTACGAGGATACCTCAGGAATACGTCCCGGTGAGCCTGTCTTGAGCACTGGCCAGACTCTTTCCGTTCAACTCGGACCTGGGCTCTTGACTCAAATCTATGACGGGATACAGAGGCCTCTCCAGACCCTAGAAGAGGTAATGGGCGTCTTCATCACTCGTGGCGTGGATGCTGACGGCCTTGATTTGAAGAAGAAATGGGAGTTCGTCCCAACTGCCTCCATAGGCGACGAAGTAAAGGGTGGCCAGGTTATCGGAACAGTGCAAGAAACAGATACAATCACGCACAAGATCATGGTCCCTCCAAAAGCCTCTGGAAAGATCAAATCCATCAAATCTGGAGAATTCAATGTAACTCAGACGGTTTGCAAACTTGATGACGGCACGGAAATCCAGATGATGCAAGAATGGCCAGTTCGCCATCCAAGGCCATATTCTCAGAAGTACGCGCCAGACACCCCCTTGGTAACAGGCATGCGAATACTCGATTTCCTATTCCCTCTTGCTAAGGGCGGAGCAGCAGGCATACCAGGTCCCTTCGGCTCTGGAAAGACGGTTACTCAGCAGTCACTTGCGAAATATTCTGATGCACAACTCGTCGTCTACATCGGTTGTGGCGAGCGGGGCAATGAGATGACTGAAGTTCTAGATGAGTTCCCGCATCTTATCGACCCCAATACAGGTAAGCCACTCATGAATAGGACCGTTATGATTGCAAACACATCAAATATGCCAGTGGCAGCACGCGAAGCCTCTGTTTACACTGGAATCACAATTGCCGAATACTTCCGTGACCAAGGGTATGACGTAGCATTGATGGCAGATTCAACTAGCAGATGGGCAGAAGCCATGAGGGAGATATCCAGTAGGCTTGAAGAAATGCCCGGTGAGGAGGGCTACCCAGCATACCTGTCGAGTCGCCTCGCGGAATTCTATGAGCGCGCAGGGCGTGTCGAGACTCTCAATGGGGAAGACGGTTCAGTTACTGTAATCGGTGCAGTTTCCCCTCCGGGCGGCGACATTTCCGAACCCGTGAGCCAAGGAACCCTCAGAATCGTGAAGGTCTTCTGGGGTCTCGATGCCGGTTTAGCAAGGCAACGACATTTCCCTGCAATCAACTGGCTTAGCTCCTATTCACTATACCCTCAGAGCCTAAACCAATGGTTTAGAGACAACATTGCCAGCGACTTCCCTGAAGTCAGGACTCAGATTAGTGCACTGCTCAAGGTAGAGGCTGAGTTGCAGGAAATCGTCCAACTAGTAGGATCAGATGCTCTCCCAATTGATCAACAATTAACTTTGGAAGTCGCCCGTATGATTAGAGAGTATTTCCTACAGCAGAACGGCTTCGATCCAATTGATGCTTACAGTGGCGTACAACAGCAGTACGCTATGGCGCAGGCTATTCTAACATTCCAAGAAGAAGCAAAGAAGGCTATGGCTGCTGGTGCAAGATTGCAAGATGTTGTGAACGTGCCGGCCCGCACTGAGCTAATGCGAGCCAGATTCGCAGAGGGTTACTTGGAAAAGATCGGCGGGCTAGTCGAGGCCATGGTGGTTGAAATCGCAGGAACTGCGGAGGCCAATTGAAGGAGGAATGATGAATGACAAGCAAGGAGTATAAGACAATCACAGATATCAAAGGACCACTAGTCTTCTTGGAAAAGACTGAACCAGTGGCTTATGGAGAAATCGTTAGCATTCGCTTGAGTAATGGATCCGAGAAGAACGGCCAGGTACTGGACACTTCAGACGATATGGTCGTTGTACAGGTTTTCGAGGGTACTGAGGCGATAGATCGCAAAGCCGGAGTCAAGTTCCTAGGGGATGTGTTCAAACTTCCCGTTAGCAAAGGGCTAATTGGCAGGATTTTGGATGGTGCCGGACGTCCCAGAGACGGAGGCCCCGAAATAATCGCAGATGAGGATGCAGATATCATCGGTGCTGCAATAAACCCCTATTCCAGACAATCGCCACACGACTTTATACAAACTGGGGTCAGTGCAATAGACTGCTGCACGACTTTAGTAAGAGGCCAGAAATTGCCCATTTTCAGCGCGTCCGGCCTTCCTCACAATGATATCGCTCTTCAAATCGCACGTCAGGCAAAGCTCAGAGATAGCGATGAGGAGTTCATCGTGGTTTTCTGTGCAATGGGCATCACAGCGGAAGAGTACAACTTCTTCAGATCTGATCTTGAGCGCACAGGTGCCCTGGAGAATGCTGCGTTATTCGTGAATCTTGCGGACGACCCTGCTGTTGAGCGGCTGATCACACCGCGCCTCGCGCTCACTGCAGCTGAATACCTCGCCTTCGAACATGACTACCACGTTCTTGTCATATACACGGATATGACAAACTACTGTGATTCGCTACGACAGATTGGAGCAGCTAGGGAAGAGGTCCCAGGCCGTCGCGGATACCCTGGATACATGTACACAGATCTCGCCATGCTCTACGAGCGCGCAGGTATTGTGAAGGGCAAGAAGGGCAGCATAACCCAATTCCCTATTCTTACCATGCCGGGGGACGATATCACCCACCCCATACCCGATCTATCGGGATACATAACAGAGGGACAGATCGTTATCTCCAGAGAACTCCATCAAGCTGGAATATATCCTCCAATCAACGTTCTCCCATCCCTATCCAGGCTGATGGGGTCCTGTATTGGTGAGAAGACTACGCGGGATGATCACAAGAAAGTCAGCGATCAAATGTATGCAGCATATGCACAAGGCAGAGAACTGAGAGGTCTCGTTGCGATTGTCGGTGAAGATGCGCTCAATGAGAGGGATTTACAACTTCTGAAGTTCGCAGATATTTTTGAGGATAAGTTCCTGAGGCAAGATAGGGATGAAGACCGAACTATCGATGAGACATTGAATCTCTGTTGGGAACTCATGACGAACATCGACACAAAGTACCTCGTCCGACTTGACCAAGAACTCATCGAGAAGTATCATCCCGAAGAGAAGAAAGAATGAATTTAATGCAAAGAGAGAATATTTGGAGGTGATGTTTTGGCTTTGGATATCAAACCAACTCGAAGTGAACTAATCAACCTCAAGCGACGCATTAAGCAGACTCAGAATGGGTATAAACTCCTCAAAATGAAGAGGGACGGACTCTTTCACGAGTTCAGAATGCTTCTTGCAGATATGATAAAAGCGCGAGAAGATCTGCTAGAGGCTTACAGAGCCGCTATCAAGTCAATCAGCCTTGCTAGCAGTATTGAGGGTGCGCTCCCCGTCAAAAGCACGGCTATTGCGATTGCTACACGTCCCGAAGTTGAAGTTTCGAAGCGTAATATCATGGGCGTCGTCGTTCCAAGCGTAACTGGAGAGCATCTCACTTCCACAATTCAAGAGCGTGGTATAGGGCTAATTGGTGGGTCGGCGTATATCGATGAAGCAGCAGATGCTTACTCTAATCTAATCGAGAACATAGTAAAGGCTGCTGAGATGGAAGCAACTCTCAAGAGACTGCTTGAAGAAATAGAAGCCACGAAAAGAAGAGTGAATGCGCTTGAATTCAAGGTCATCCCTGAAATGAAGGAGGCACAGACATTCATTCAATTAAGACTCGAAGAAATGGAGCGAGAAGAGACATTCCGTTTAAAGCGATTCAAGAATAAATAGGTCTACCCCGATCTCCATTTAAACAAGTCATTGAAATGACTCCCCGGGGTGACAATCCCGGAGAGATACACTTGGCGGGGCAGAATACCATAACCATTCACCGTAGAGAATGGTCTCGTTCTGAACTAATCGAGCGCATGGCATCCCGCTTTTTCATTATCGGCGACGAATCAATAAGTCGATACTCTTGGATAGTCGAAGCCAGATCTGGTTACTCAAACGGAGATGCCATTTCAGGACTCAATGAAGAACTAGTCCAACTCGGACTCATTGGAACCATAAGCTCCATGGATCCCCCAACACTAACAATCAGGGACAGATCCTACGGTTCGGAAATACTCCCCGCGTGGCAATTGACCTCGATTTGGTTATTCTCAGCAATCATGGCCCTATTCGCAGGAAGCGCATGGTCTAGAAATGTCGACGCCCCTGGAAATACCTATGTCACTTCATTACTTTACTACGTCTTGCCGCTTATCCTAACGTTGGCATTCGCCAGCGAGTGTAAGCGAAGGATGAATCGAGAAGCAGGTATTAGGTCAGGTCAGATAATACCGCTTGCCATTCCTCAAATTTCACCCATATGGTGGCCTTTCGGACTCTTTGGGCTCTTCAGTCAGAAGAGTTCCGAACACACTCCCGTTCCAGATAGGAGGACACTTGCCAAAATCGAGATAACGATGCCCGCCATCCTATTTACAGTAGGTCAGCCGTTAATCCTGGCAGGAATACTTCTCACTCCCTCCTCGCCTCCAGAGAATCTCGCATCTGCTCCACTGGCATTCCATGGCAGCATCATACCAAATCTAATTGCACCACTACTAATCGAATCAGATGTCGGAATCAGGCTTCAGTGGATTCACCCATTGGGTCTTGCAGGATTGTCCTTGAGTGTTCTTGGATGGTTGCTATTACTTCCGATTCCAGGTCTCCCGGGAGATAGAATCCTTTCAGCCATATTGGGGAGTGAGCGACATCTGGATATCTCTTCTCAGAATTTGCTATTCGTAGCTTCTCTGGGCGCCTTGGTCCTAGTATTCGTTTCAAGCGACTTCGTACCATGGTTGCTGATTGCGACTATTGCCTGTATGCGGCGGTTCGGTAACGATCAGCTTAGACCCCCGCTTGTAGTCAACTTGGCCGACGGATTCCCAAGAGAATCTCTCGAGAGATATGCTGCTGCGACAGTCATCATACTTCTCCTCGGGGTTCCTGGAATGTCCCCTGCGACTGAATTTGAGCAGTGGTCGGAGGGATTGGACCCAACACCGTGGCCATCGAGTATCGAGGTTAATGACACACAAGAATTTGAAATTCCACTCATCCCCATCGGGGCGATACCCCTGTCAGGGGAGATCGCGATTGAAATCGACGATCCTTCTGAATCGGGTTGGCAAGTCACGAATTCAGATGGGACGACAATTGATGAGATCAAATTCGAGAATATCATCCAAAGTAATGAGCAAAAGATTTCGCTGAAGCTGGTTTCCAATCCGCCTGAATCATATATTGTACATCCAGCTAGAATAATTCTCACAATCGACGACGGAGTCACTATCAGACAGCATCCGATACTCGTTACAATCCCAGGCGGAAGTGCACCATTCTCGTCTTCTTGGCTGTTGGAAGGAAACTCTACATCTGCATGTATCGATATCGAAACGTCAATTGATGACCCGGGTGTTTGGTCTGTGGATCATCCATTCTGGCTATCGGAGAACACTGAGATGGAACCCGGTGTTCGGAGTAGGCATTGCATAGAACCCCTTCCAGGGGCCATAGAAGGTGCCGATAGGGACGACAGAGGACGAGCGATGGCTCCAGAAATCACATTCACGCCCCAAGCAGAAGATCAGGGGGATGCACGTTCTTGGCAACTCCCAATAAAAGCGAGTGAATCCTGGTTAGGCCTGCCAACAGGCAATTGGAGCGTCCCGGATAGGATGCTTATTCCAAATGTCAGAATCTCTCATGGAAACCCTGATTTCGATCCCAGTTGCGTCAAAACATCTTCTATGGATGCCCATACAAATCTCGATGGACCCATCGATTGGAATCTCGGAACTGCATCTTTGATACTCTCCTCCAATCCTATCTCAGTCAATCTAACAATCCCCTCAGGGGGTTGGGTAGTTGTGTGTGAAGGTCGTGAAATGATTGAGGTTCTAAGAATTAAAGATGGCCTGGATATTCAATCATCAGTTTCAGGCATGGGCATAGCCATTGATTCAGAGACATTCTCAATCGAGAATAGGGGGAATATGACAGTTACAGTGAGTAGAGAATGGTCTGGAGACGTGCCATCTCTTGACCTCTGGCTTGTAGAGGGCCCTGATTCGATAGCTGCAAACCAATCCGCAGAAGTAACAGTCAACTTCGAGAGCGGCGGAGGCGTCCTCGGCTCCGTCTGGCTCACCACTGACGACAACGGGGTAGTCCTTCATTTCGCAGCTAGATGCCCATCAGGAGGCTGTACCTGATGCGCATAGCCGTCCTTGGCGTTGGATCAATAGGTGGACTAATCTTAGGAGCGCTCAGTACGACAAACCACGATCTGGTTGCCGTATCTAGAGCAGAAACTGCGCTAAGACTCTCCGCTGAGGGATTGGTCCTGCATCATCACGATGGCCCAATCGAGATGATTCCGCCAAGTAGATTTGAAGTGGTGGATACATCGATAGATGAAGAAGCGTCCCAAGTGTCGGGATCGATCGACATCGCAATAATATGCGGAAAGTCTGGAGATACCGAGCTACTCGGTCGGATTGCTCGCAAAGTACTCTCTCCGTCTGGCATGGTTCTGAGTCTACAGAATGGCCTAGGCAATGTCGAGAAATTGAACGAGATTGTTGGTAAAGAAAAGGTGCTTGGGGGCTCGACCACTCATGGTGCTTGGAAAGACGATTCTGGAGGGATACATTGGGCTGGTTTTGGAAGTATAACTGTAGGATCTCTTGAGAGAAAGTCACCCGGAAAGATCGAAATGTCTCTGATTCGGGCTTTCGAGAATGCCGACCTCAAACCAGCTTGGTCCGAAGATCTCAACTCTTCTATATGGATGAAGGCGATTATCAATGTCGCAATAAATCCCATTTGTGCCATCGCAGGTCTCGAGAACGGGATGATAGAATCCGATCCGAGTCTCCTTTCACTCTCCCTAGCAGCCGCATCTGAAGCAGCAACAGTTGCAAGAAATAAGGGAGTCGATATTCCCGATATCGATATTGAGAGCAGGGTAATCGAAGTGATAAGGTCAACATCGAACAACCGCTGTTCCATGCTTCAGGACCTAATGTCTGGACGAAGAACAGAAATCGACTCGCTCTGCGGCCGTATTTCCGAAGAGGCCGAAGCTTCTGGAGTTCCCGTGCCTGTAAATTCAACACTCTACACACTGGTGAAAGCAATCGAGACTGTGAATGCCGTGTGAGATAATCACTCTAAGTCAATGTTGTAATGCAGACCGACGTTCTCTCTTCTTTCAATTGAAGATTCGATTATCAGTCCAGCACATATGATTAGATTTCGAAGCTCGACCAACTCTCTGGTTGGAAGACTCCCCCTCCATATGGTTTCCAATTCATTTTCGAGATGTGATACCCTCCTTCTGGCCCTCATAAGTCTTGAATCGCTCTTAACAAGCCCTACATCACGCGTCATCATATTCCTTAGAGCGAGTAAATCAGTTCCCAGAGGAGCATGCTCAATCAACTCAGGCAGTCCCTCAGCCCTCCAATCCGGAACATCTTCGATTTTATTCGCCCCATGGGCGAATCCAGACACATGCTCCGAGCATCTTTCAGCAAAAACCACCGCTTCAAGAAGGCTATTCGAAGCCAGACGATTGGCACCATGAAGTCCTGTGCAGGCTGTTTCTCCAATGGCATATAGGCCTGGAATGGCCTCTCCATCTTTCAGGCCTCTGCCGAATCGGTCGACAGATATCCCCCCGACAAGATAGTGTGCAGCAGGGCGAACGGGTATCGGATCTGGCCCAAGACTCAATCCCTGTTCATCAAGACGCTTGCATATTGTCGGGAAAGAGTCGCGCAAAGAATCCTCATCGAGATGTTCGGTTACCAACAAAACATGCGATTCGCCACTCATCTTCAACTCCGCGTCAGTCGCCCTTGCCACCACATCTCTAGTACCCAAACTGCCCATTGGAGAGTACTTCTTCATGTATGAGTAATCAGAGGCCAATCCACCTTCATCGCGCCATCTGATTTGGTCTTCCACAGTCATCAAGACCGCCCCATGACCCCTCATTGCTTCAGTGATTAGGAAAGGTCGTTCTTGGCCCTCCAATGCTGTGGGGTGGAATTGTATGAATTCCATATCGCGAATATCAGCACCACATCTTGACGCCATTGCAACACCATCGCCCGTTGCAATTGTGGGGTTTGTTGTTGAATTATACAGCATTCCGCAGCCTCCTGTGGCAAGTATCACCGCAGATCCACGTATCGTTTCCACTATCCCATCCGGCTTTAGACACCATATCCCACAGATCCCTGATAATGGATCTTCATGCTTTTTCTGAATTATGTCGATTGCCATCCAATCTTCCTTTATGACAAGCCCTGTCATCCCTTCTCCTGATGTCGCCGCTTCCAACGCACCCTCAATTTCTGCACCAGTTCGATCCTTGGAATGCAGAATTCTAGCCTCGGAGTGGCCGCCTTCTCTTGCTTTGTGATAACCATCAACCCCACTATCGAATCCCACGCCAAAAGATACGAGATCGGATATTCTGTGGGCGGCTTCAGACACGACCGAGCGAACCACTTCCTCGTCACAGAGGCCTTTTCCAGAAGATATAGTATCAAGGACATGGGCTTCTATTGCCTTTTCATCATCCGCATCTAGAACTGCAGCGATACCTCCCTGAGCCCAATTGGTCGAAGATGATGCAATCCTGCTCTTTGTAACCACCAGTACACTTAGCCCCCTCTGCGTGCATCTCAGTGCGGTGAATAATCCAGCGATACCAGAACCGACAATCACGACATCGAACTCAATGCCACGCATGCTCTCCATTGATGTTCGCAAAAGACCCAATGAATTGAACCTTGTCAGGAAAAAAAACGGTGATTATAATTAACCCTACAAATCGATATGCTGCGCCCTCGTTGATACTCAATGTTGATAATGCCGCCGAGAGCGGCTTCCCGTCTGAAGCGGTAAAAAAAACCGCTTTGTGGGGATTGGGAAATGCGATTAGTAAGGATAGACGTCCTCAACTTCAAGTCATTTGGAGGAGAAGTATCCATCCCATTCCAATCAGGATTCACTGCTATAACAGGCCCAAATGGTTCCGGTAAATCGAATTCTGGAGATGCCATACAATTCGTTTTAGGAACCAGATCAACCAAGGCACTCAGAGCCGAGAATCTCAAGCAACTCATATTCAATGGGGGAAATAGTGGAAGGGCAGCCAAGCGAATGTCCGCAACTCTGACTTTTACCAATCCTAAATCATCTGACGGCTCTAGACAACTGAGGGTTGATTCTGATGAGGTAGCCTTCACTAGATCGGTCAGACTCACTGAAAGAGGCGATCCTAAATCCGAGTTTAGGATAAATAACGAAAAAACATCCTCTGGAGAATTCAGGAGAATCCTCAAAGAAGCAGGTCTCAGGGGTGACGGGTACAATGTCGTACTACAAAATGACGTGACAACTCTTGCCACGATGACCGCCCATCGTCGTAGGGCCATTTTGGAAGACGTCGCAGGAGTAACAGCCTATGACGAAGATATACGGAAGGCATCCGCACAAAGAAAGCAAGTCGAAGGATCAATGGAGACAATAGATCTCTTCGAAGCCGATCAAAGGAAGCAACTCGAAAGCCTAGGCAAGGAGCGCGAGCAAGCGTTACGATTCAAGCATCTCAAAGATGAACTCGAGCTCAATCGTGCATCCTTATCCAAATGCAGATATCTTGCCAAGTTACATGAATCCGATGCATTGAAGGCCGAGCAAGAAGGATATAGAACACGATCTTACGCACTCCTCGAGGAAGCGCGACAGAGGGAAAAAAACCTACTTTCCCTAGAGGAAGAACTTGCTGAGGTAGGCCGGCAGATAGAGGAACTCTCAACTGGCGAAAATCGAGAAATCATAGACAAAATGAGAACTCTTGAGGTAGAGATAGAGAGATCAAAGGACAGGATAAGCGATCTAGAAACATCCGTTGAAGAGGCTCAGATCGATCTTGAGACGGATATTGATGAGATCAACCGTGTTCAGACTTCCATCGATGAACATGAAGCGTCAAAGGCTGAAGCCTCTGACGATATTCGAGATGCCGATGCTGAAATTGAGCAATATGAGGCCTCCATAAAAGAGGCGAAGAGCACGCTGGAAACAGGCAGCAAGATCCAGATGGACCTTAGCAGAGCACTTGGGAAGGCAAATGATGCAGTAACCGCAGCACAAGATTCCCATTCGAATGCCACGCTGGCTTCCGATCGGGCAGATCAATCCACAGCCATTGCCATGGAGACAGTAGTGTCTCTTGAGGAGGAGTATGAGCAGGCGACTCTTCTCAGAGATGATCTGGAGATACATGGCGAAGACATGCAGATAGAGGTAGAGAAGGACGATCCAGCTAAACTTGGCGAGGAATTGATGCGACTGAGAAAGATCGAATCACAGCTGCGCGAGGATAGAGACAGGGCAGACTCAAGATATAGGGATGCTGAGATGAGGCTTGAGAAAGCAAGAACCAGATTAGATGCCCAGACAAACGGTTCAGCTGCTGTCGCTGCAGCATTGACCAGACTTCGACAGGAGGGGTCTGTGAGGGGTATACTCGGCTCTATTGCAGAGCTGGCATCCCCGAAAGACGACAATAATGCGGAGGGAATCGCACATGCATTGGGCGGAGGCATGCGGAGTATCGTGGTCGAAGACGATCAAGTCGCAGCGGACTGTATCTCTTGGCTTAAGAAAAATGGCGGGGGAAGAGCCACATTCCTGCCACTCAATCGACTTGGAAGACAACGTCCTCATGGCAGATCACTTATGGTTGCTAGAAATCCAGGGGTGATCGGTTTTGTCCACGAACTCTTGGACTATCCTTCAGAAATCGAAAATGCAATCCATCTTGTAAGCAGGAGCACGCTCCTCGTGGAGAGCCTTGACGTCGCTCGGAGAAATATGGGTGGAGTCAGATTAGTCACTCTGGACGGATCCATAGTGGAAGGCAGCGGCGCCATGACAGGGGGCTCTTCATCCCGCAATGCCCCTTCCTTCGGTTCTTCCGACCCTTCTCTTTCACTCAGGCCGTTGGAGGGCGCTGTCAATGAAGCAAGTTTGGTGAGGGCTACCGTGGAAGCAGCTCTTAGGGAAACCAGGGATTCAGTTCAGCAACTCACTGATAAAATTGCAGAATTTTCAGGCTCCGAGTCAGAGTCCCGAGTCAGGGAATGGAGAGCTGATCTGGATAGAGCAGAGGCTGATGTGAAGAATATCTCAAAGCGATTAGAAAGCGCGAGATCCGAATTAGAGCGATGTCAGGCGGCAAGAAGAGTGGCATCCTCCGATCTCATCGCGGCGAAGGAAGGTCTCGAGGAAGCATCGGACGCGCGTAAGGCAGCAAGTGAAGACCTCCTGAAGCAATCTCCAGATCACCTCTCGAGAACTCTTTCTGAGGCTGAAACTAAGAAAGGAAAGGCCTTGGTTAAAAGACAACAGGCGATTGCAAAAGTGGAATCAGGGGTTGTCAGCCTCGATGTTCTAAGAGGCAGAATCACTGAACTTGAGAAAAAGAAGAATCGTATCAGTGAGCGATGTGAATCCCAAAGAAAGGAGATAGAACAAATCAACTCATCGGCGGCAAATGCCGGAATCGAACTTTCTGAACTCAGATCCAAGGCAAAGCACGCAAGCGAGGAACTTGGCATCCTTTCATCCAGGAGAGATTCAATCATAGAAGAGCGTTCTCAGGCTCGTACCGAGGCTCAGAACAAACGATCCGAGAGAGAGCGAATACAAGTTACAATTGATGCGCTTGATCATGGTATCATGTCGGCCAAAAGCGCTGCAATGAGTCTGAAACAGGAACTTATCGATCAGGAAATTGAAATCCCCGATTCCGATCAAGAGATGCCAACCCTGGCCGAGGTTGAACGACTCATATCGAAGATCGAGAGGAAACTCGAC
>MDTB01132692.1_pt1 | contig 29368 bp, 29 predicted proteins | sample 811161 | NCBI WGS metagenome assembly MDTB01 (sample SAMN05326650, study PRJNA326480) | marine metagenome | isolation source: seawater | place: Mediterranean Sea | collected 2009
CCTTGGTGAGTGGTGCCGCTTGAGAGATTTGAACTCCCGACCCACTGATTACAAATCAGTTGCTCTACCAACTGAGCTAAAGCGGCATGGTAATTTATAAAAATATATAAATCTATATTAATTTCAACTTAATTTTGAGGTGGTTCATAAGGCAGTTCATTCTGATCAAAATCTTCTAATACTTCCTTTTGAAAATCCTGAGGATTTGCAAAAGAGCTTGGGGTACATTGTTTGAGAACAACTTGTGCAAATAATGATTCTTTACATTTAACCCATGGTGGCGCCTCCCTATCTTTAGCAAACCAAAATGAACTGACCATCAAAATTAAAATCAACGCAGAAATAAACCACATACCCCTAGACATAACTAAATTGAAACCACATTGTTTTTTCTTTGTATTGGAATGGATGATCTAATTTTATCTATTACGTTTGAATTATTTTTAAAATAAATTAATTTTGGTTTGTGCCTTTTAACATCTTTTTTAGGGATATCTACATAGGCACAAATAATTAAGAGATCATTTTTTTTACCTTTAAATGCTGCTGCACCATTTAGTGTAATAATTCCACTATTTTCCTCAGCTTTAATTGCATATGTACTAAATCTTTCTCCGTTGTTCAAATTATATATATGTATCATTTCATATTCAAAGATTTCGGATGCTTCTAAAATATTTGCATCGATTGCACAAGAACCCTCATAATCTAGATGAGTATCAGTAAGAAGAGCTCTGTGAAGTTTTGATTTTAAAATTCTAATCATTATAAAATCTTATACTAAAAACATAATGGTAATAGATAATCAACAAAAAATATAATATAATGTGTAGTTAATGAAATTAAGACGTTGGCAAAAAAAAGTAATTGACGAGTTTCCTGATATAATTAAAAACTATCGGAAATTTATTTTAAAAGCTCCCACTGGTGCAGGTAAGACTGTTTTAGCAAGTGAGATAATAAATAAATTTTACAAAAATAAGAAAATTGTAGTTCTTTGTCATAGACTTGTTCTCTTGGAACAACTGGAAAAGGGTCTTTCCACAGATCACAAGGTAAAGAAGCTTGGATTGTCAGAAGAAGGTATTCCTTTTGAGAATTATGATGTTTTAATATCTACTAATTTAAGATCCAGAGATTTTTTAAAAAAATCAATTAGACAATGCGATTTATTGATTATCGATGAAGCTCACAGAGTTTCACCAAATGGACAAGCATATAAAGAATTATTAGATGAATTTAATGATGAATCAAAAAAAGATTCAAAATTACTTGGTTTAACAGCCTCACCAGAAAGAAGAACAGGAGATCAAAAAGATCAGTTAGGTCTTGCTTTTGACGCAATAATTGATTGTGCTGATATTGAAGAGCTTATAAATGAAGGTGTTTTAGTTCCTGCTGAATATAGATCATTTTTTATTCATGACTTAGAGTTGGACAATATGGATATTTCAACAGGTGATTTTCCTATTGAACAGTTATCAAATGCGATTATTAAATCATCTATGATAGATTATTCAATAAATATCTATTTATTGGAAAAGTCTAAAATGCAGGAAAAACCTATTTCAGCTTGGTTTTGTCCTGATATTTTAGTTGCTGAGGAGACAAAAAAACAAATACTTCAACGAAATTTGAAAGTTGAATTAATTACTGCAAAAACACCAATAAAAGAAAGGTTGGAAATCTTAGAAAGTCATGAAAGAGGAGAATTAGAGTGCTTAATTTCTGTTGGGGTATTATCAGAGGGTTGGGATAATCCAAATTGTAATATTATTGTTCATCTAAGACCAACGTTATCTAAAGTATTTTGGGGTCAATCTGTTGGTAGAGGATTACGATCATCAAGTGGTAAAAAAAGATGTTTAGTAATAGATGTTAGTTCTAACTATACAACATTTGGACCCGTTGAAAAGCTTAAATGGAAATTAATGAATCACAGAAAATCATATTTGGAGTTTAAGAACAGATTTAATTGGGTAAGTAAACAACAATTTGTCGAGGACAGAGATTACACATTTTTATTATGTGAAGGATTAAAAGAAAGCGGAAGAAGATGCTCTTTGGTTTACAAAAAAAAACTGCTTTCTGATGATTCCTGTCCGATCTGTAATTCATATGCAGGTACTGATTTGTATAAAGATAATAAGATTGAGAAGCCAAAAAATGACAACAGTCTTCATAAAATATTTTTTGAGAAAGCTCCCAAAATATTTACTGATATGAATCACGCTATATGGAAAAATATGGAATCTTCAGCTTGGAAGGATGCTAATGTTTACGAAAAATTATTTCTTTCATTCTGTTTGGCTTTTGATTTTGTGTCTGGTGAAATGACAAATTCCGAACACGAGTTTTGGAATTTAACACTTGATGCTGAAAAAAAAGTAAGACAATTTCTTTACGAAAGAGAAATTATAATTCCTGAACAAGAAGAATTTATTTTTACTAATTTAAGCGATGGACTTAGCAAAGGAAGAATTATAAGACCTGTCCAAACTAATTATGGAATAGCTCTATGCGGAGAAAATTTTATTAAAAATCCAAATGATGTTAATGAAAGGAAGTTTCAAAAAGCTCTTCAAGTGATTGAGAGAATAGCTGCAATGGGTGTTACTAATACTGAGGAGCTTCCTTATTATAAAATAAATTAGTTCAAAGGGTCGTAAATACATATTATATTAAGGGCACTTCCTCTTTTATGTATAATACTGTTCTCTTCTTTAGTTATGATTGTGTGTTTAAGATTGCACAATTTTACAATTAACTCTTCACTTTTTAGTTTTATGTCAAAAAAAAGAAGAAGTTTATCTCCCTTTTCGCAAATACTTAATTTTTCTTCTATGTCTTTAACTGATTTAATTATAGGGGGTTGACATATTTTCTTTGCAATAGAAAAATTTGAAAGCAAAATAAATAATAAAAATACTAAAATTTTTCGCATTAAATAATAGCTGAAACCTTTCCTAAATGTTTGGTTAACTTCATATTTTCTGTATAATCTACAGGAACACCAATTATTGCTGGTCCTTTTTGTTTGAACGCTTCATTTAGAGCAGGTAGAAATTCATCTGACGATTCTATTTGTTTGCCCCACATTTTGAAAGATTTAGCCAAATCAAAGAAATTCGGATTATTAAATTTTAAGTCTGAATGTTTTCCTTTAAACTCAACTTGTTGTTTCCATTTTATCAGTCCGTATTCTCCGTCAAGCCAAATAACTGCAACTACATTTATTTCATTTCTAACGGCTGTTTCAAGATCTTGAAGATTCATTAAAAAACCAGCATCACCATTTATTGACAGTATTTTTTTTTCAGGAAAAGCCATTTTAGCCCCAATCGATGCTGGTAAAGCAAATCCCATTGTACAAAAACCATTTGAAATTAAACATGTATTTGGACGTTCGCAATTATATTCTCTTGCTACCCACATTTTATGAGCTCCCACATCGGAAAGAATAATGTCCTCTTCACCAAGTACTTTTCTTACATCTGCAAGGATTCTTTGAGGTTTCATTGGAAACGTGCTGTCATTGTTATTTTTATTGAGGTGATTAAGCATCTCTGTTCTTAGTTTTTCTCTGGATGCTATTCTAAATAAAGGAAGGCTACTATTATCTATTCTTTTTATTAAAGCTTCATTCAGTTGATATAATGCTCCAGCAAGATCAGAAATTATTTCTACATTTGGTAAATAATCTCTATCAACTTCTGCAGGTGTATAATCAATATGAATTATTTTTTTATTACCACCTTCAATCCTGTTCCAGGCTGATGGCGAATATTCAACAAGATCATAACCAATAGCAATAACAAGATCAGATTCATCTATTGCTAAATTATTATAATCTCCACTTCCTAACCCAATAGTAAAGAGAGAATGTTTATCCTTGAAAGAAACTGATCCTTTGCCCATAAATGTGTTAATAACTCCAATTCCCAAGTTTTCTACTAGTATTCTAAGTCTATTAGAAGCCCTTTTACGGATCGTACCGTTTCCAGCTAAAATTATAGGGTTTTTGGCGTTAATAATTAAGTCGAGAGCAGCATCTATTGCCCTATAGTCAGCAGCTGGCCTTCTAATAAGTGATGGTTTAATAGGAACATCATTTATCTCCTCTTTTGCGATATCTTCAGGAAATTCAATCACAGTAACCCCGGGTTTTTCAGTTTCTGCTACTTTAAAAGCTTTTCTTATAACTTCAGTAATATTTTTTGGCGAAAGGATTGTTTGCGCCCATTTTGATATTGGATGAACCATACTAATGGAATCCATGATTTGATGACTTTCTTTATGAAGTCTATTAGTTGAACCTTGACCAATAATTGCTACAACTGGTGATCTATCCATATTTGCATCTGCTAACCCTGTCATCAAGTTTGTTACCCCAGGACCTAATGTTGATAGGCAAACACCAGCCTTACCAGTTAATCTACCATACGCATCCGCCATAAAAGCTGCGGCCTGTTCATGTCTACACAAAATAAATTCTATTTTATTACTTTCTTTTAATGAAATCATAAAATCTGCGTTTTCTTCGCCTGGAACTCCAAATATTCTTGTCACCCCTTCTTCTTCTAAACATTTAACAAATAAATCTGATGCTTTCATTATTAATAATCCTTTTATTATTTTTTTAAAACTAACATTTTTTCAATCTGCATATCATTCATCGAATATTTCATACCTCCAATTCCGTGTCCTGAATGCTTTAATCCAGCAAATGGCATCCAATCTACCCTAAATGCAGTGTGTTCATTATGAAAAACTGATGAAGCATTAATATTCTCATAAAACTTCAAAACTTCGTCGACTTTATTAGAAAATATTGACGTTTGAAAGGAGGTATTTACTTCATTTGCCTCAGAAATAGCGGATTCAAATTCATCATATTCATGAATTGTTACAACCGGTCCAAAAATTTCAAACTGACACAATTTGTCTTCTTTTTTTGGGTTTAAAATTATTGTTTTATCATATGTAGAGCTTGATAATATTTTTCCACCTAACAAAAGTTTGGAATTGTTTTTTAATGATTCATTTACCCATTCATCGACCCTCATTACTTCAGAGTTTCTTATAAGTGGTCCAACAACAGTTTTAGGATGCAATGGGTCTCCAATTTTAACTTTTTTTACTTCTTCTATGAATTTTTCTGTAAAAGTTTTTGAAATTTTTTTATCTACATATATTCTTTGTACGGAAACACATACTTGACCAGCATGATAGAAGCCTCCTCTGGCAATACTTTTTGAGCTAACATCAATATCACTGTTATTTGTAATAAATGTAGGTGCCATTCCTCCATGTTCTAATGAACACCTTGTGCCAGAGGCTAATTTTGAACGCAAAAACCATCCAACTTTACTTGATCCAATAAAAGAAAAAAAATCAATTCTTTCATCAGCAACGAGTTTCGTTGCAAGTTCTAAATTTTCAGGCATAACAAAATGACATCTATTTTTTGGTAGACCAGATTCATAAAGCATTTCAACGATCTTTTTGCATGAAAGTGGAGTATCTTCAGCTGGTTTGACAATAACTACACATCCAGTTGCTATTGCAGGAATAACTTGGTGAATTATTAAATTAAAAGGATGATTAAATGCACTTATAGCAAGAACAACTCCAATTGGTTCTTTTTGAGTGAAGGCAATTCTATTTGATGATGCTTCATTTATATTCATAGGGATTACCGTCCCACAATCGGATTTCAGAACTTCTATACAGCATTCTACGCCTTCAGCCCCTCTTTTAATCTCTGTTAAAGAGTCTGTTATAGGTTTTCCTCCTTCAGAGGTAGCAAGTTCAGCAAGATTATTAAGGTTATCTTTAATTTTTTCGTTGAATTTTTTTAGGATTTCTATTCTTTTTTTTGGAGGAAAATCAAGAGCTTTATTTTTAGAAGTCTTACAAGCATTAATTAAAATTTGTTCAATTTCTTTAGAATTAGAGGTCTTTATTGAACCAATTTCATCTTGATTCCATGGCGATTTTACTTTAAGCATAATGTTTATTATTTACTTTCTGGAAAATTTAATCTTATAATAGACATTATTATTTACAACAAAATATTAAATAGATTTAATAAATTTTTATGCCCTCTTTCGACGTAGTTTCAAAAATTGATCTTGCAGAGCTAGAAAATGCAATCAACGGTGCTATGCGAGAAATTTCGAGTAGATATGATTTTAAAAATAGTGAATCAAATATTTCAAGAATTGATGATGAAATTGAACTAATTGCAGAAGATCAATATAAAATTGATCAATTACAACAAATTTTTAGAACTCATTTAGTAAAAAGAAAGTTATCATCTGGTTCATTTAATTTTTCTAAAGTTTCAGACGCTAGAGGTGGTATGCTTAAACAAAACTCTCCTATTATACAGGGTATTAATAGGGAAATTTCTCAAGAGATTCATAAATGTATTAAAAATTCAAAACTCAAAGTACAAGTCGCAATTAGAGGCGAAGAATTAAGATTGACTAGTAACAAAAAAGATTTATTACAAACATCTATACAAATTATTAAAGATTTAGAAATTAAACAACCTCTACAATTCATAAATTTTAGAGATTAAATTGGCACGAAAATTTCATGGTTAGAATTATGAAAAAAAAACAAGAATCAATAAAAAAACTGCTGGATTCGTCAACAGACACATTTGTAGATAAGCTAGCTTCTCTCAAATATGTAAGTAAGAAAGATTCTAAACTTTTGTCTTCGGTAGTTTCAGGAATTTTAAAAAAAAAAAAATAGCTATTTTTCTATTACAAAAAAAGCTACACCCTGATGCCAATCACTGTTTTTTCCAGTTACGAGTGAACTTGAGTCGTCATCTGTAGTTTTAATTTCAAGACTTGATAAGACTTTTAGTTTTTGTTCTTTAATGGCATCAAGAGTACCTTCTCTGACTTGTCGCCAATTCCAATCATCGACAATAAATATAAATTTATTAGCTAGCGAAGGTAAAATAAGTTTCACCGAATCATAATGATCATCGTATTTATGAGATCCATCATAGAAGTAAATATTTACCTTCTCTAAAGAATTATAATCAAATTGTCTAAAATCTTTTTCAATAATCCTAAATTTTGAATTTCTTGAAATATATTTATGTATATTTTTTTTAAATATTTTTTTTGGATCCAAATTTTTCGAAAAGTTTTGTGACCAATTGTCAATACAGGTGATTTCCAAATCATTTTTATAACATGCGGAACAGGCGGTTGAACCAAGCCAAGAACCAATTTCTAAATATTTCGGATATTCAAAGGTTCTAATGAGGTAATTTAATAATATTCTGAATTTTCTTCCGGAAAGTCCATCCATACTTTTGATCTCACTACAAAGTTTTATTTTTTTGGATAATGCTATCTCAAATGAATTGTAAATTTTAATAAAATAAGGATCATCTCGATTCCCAAAAATATTAATCACTGTTTCATCCAACGAAGAAATATGATTTAATATACTAATAATCTTTTTTTTTCGTTTCAAATCTATTTTAGTTTGAATACTTTTCATAATAAATTAAGTGTATATAATGAGTGAATTGTTAAATTGTAATAACATAAATGATTTTAGAAGGTTAGCAAAAAGTAAACTTCCTTTTCCAATATTTCATTATATAGATGGTGGTGCTGACGACGAAGTTACCTTAAAAAGAAATATTGAGTCCTATAACAATTGTGATTTGGTACCAAATGTTTTAAGAGGGGTCAAAGATGTTGATTTATCTATAAAACTTTTCGGAAAAAAGATTGATTTACCTTTTTTTTTATCCCCAACGGCGTTACAGAGATTATTTCACTATAAGGGAGAGATGGCAGTTGGAGAGGCCGCTGAATCCTTTAATACATTTTTTGGTATATCATCTCTATCGACTGTTTCTGCCGAAGAAATAAGTAACTTAAAGGGTCCAAAAATATTTCAGCTTTATTATCATAAAGACAAAAGTCTTACTAAAGATATGATAGATGAATGCAAAGAAAGAAAGTTTGATGCATTAGCATTAACTGTTGATACAATAACTGGTGGTAACAGAGAAAGAGATTTAAAAACAGGATTTACATCCCCACCAAAATTTACCTTAAAAAGTTTATTTAGTTACGCAACCTCTCCGTCATGGACATTGAATTATTTATTAAGAAAAAAATTTGATTTACCCTTTTTAAGTAATTATGTAGGTCAAGGAACTAAGTTTGCAATTTCTGTAAGTGATTATTTTAGTACAATGCTTGATCAAGATATGAAATGGTCTGATGCAGAAGAAATAAGAAAATATTGGAATGGTCCATTTTGTCTAAAAGGAATAATGTCTGTTGAGGACGCAAAAAATGCAGTAAAGATTGGTGCATCATCAATAATGATTTCAAACCATGGCGGAAGACAATTAGATGGCTCACGATCACCATTTGATCAACTAAAAGAAATACTTGATGCTGTAGGAGGAAAAATTGAAGTTATTTGTGATGGAGGTATTAGAAGAGGAACACATATTTTAAAAGCTTTGTCTTTAGGTGCTAATGCTTGTTCGGGTGGAAGACTCTATTTGTATGCATTAGCAGCTGGAGGTAAGTCAGGAGTTGAGCACTCACTTACAAACCTTAGAAATGAACTTCTCAGAAATATGAAATTACTTGGATGCAAAAATGTATCCGAATTAAGTGTTAAAAACTTGCGTTTTAGATATGATAAATTTTAACAAATACTTTTATTATATAACTTGTATCCTGTTTTTGTCTACTCCACTAGTTTCTAATAGTACCAGTAATGATTCACCTAATCTCAATGTTAATATAAAAAAAGAATTATCTTGGAATCAATGGCTAGATCAAATTAAAATTAAATTTAGAGAAAAAAATATTAACGATAAAACAATCAACCTTTTAAACGTTATAAAGTTTAATTCTAGAGTGATTGAATTAGACCGTCGCCAGCCAGAATTTACTGTCACATTTGAAAAATATTTAAACAATGTTGTAAATATTAAAAGTAAAAACAAATTAAATAGAAAATACTTAGACAATAAAAAATTACTTACTAGGATAGATGAGCAATTTAATGTAGACCCTAAGATATTAGTTGCTTTATGGGGAATCGAGACATCTTTTGGAAATCATATTGGTAAACTAGACATTTTAAGATCATTGGCCTCTTTAGCATACGACGGTAGAAGAAAAGATTTTTTTACTAAAGAATTAGAAAATGCATTGATAATCTTGGATCAAGGTCATTTTGATAGAAAAAGTTTTAAAGGTTCATGGGCCGGCGCTTTTGGTCAAACACAATTTATGCCAAGTACGTTTTTAAAATATGCTGTAGATTTTGACGGAGACTCAAAAAAAAATTTATTTAGCAAACATGATGCATTAGCCTCAGGAGCAAATTACTTAAAGTCTGTGGGATGGAATAATTATTTACCATGGGGTCAGAAAGTGAACATCTCAATAACAGATCAAATAAGAGATCTAGAAAAAAAAAAAATTTTCAAGAGTTTTAATTTTTGGAATGAAAAAGGAGCGAATTTAAATAATAAATTTAAAAATGTTAAGTTAAGAATCGTTGTTCCTGATTCAAAATATAATGAATGTTATCTTGTTTCAGAAAACTTTGATGTTATATTAGACTGGAACAGGTCTAACTATTTCGCATTAACAGTTTTTTTATTTTCTGATGAAATTAATTAAGTTTTTCAAAATTTTTAAATTTATTATTTTGTTGTTTTCGCTAAACTTAATTATTAGTTGTTCTGAAGCAACATTCCTTATTAATTCTGCTAAAAGGGCAGGGAGCTGGAGTAATGATCCTTCATATAAAGTAGGTAATCCTTATAAGATAAATGGTAAATGGTACTATCCAGCTGTTGATTACGATTATGAAGAAATTGGAATAGCTTCATGGTATGGTCCAGGATTTCATGGAAGAAAAACTGCCAATGGCGAGATCTATAATCAAAATAAGATTTCCGCCGCACATAGAACTTTACCTATGCCCTCGATCGTAAAGGTCACAAATCTAGAAAATGGTAGAGTCCTAGAAAGTGTCAGAATTAACGATAGGGGACCATTCGCTGGTAATAGAATAATTGATCTTTCCAAAAAAGCTGCAGAAGAGCTTGGTTTTGTTAATAAAGGAATTACTAGGGTAAAAGTTCAAATTCTTGAAGACGAATCCAGGTCTCATGCTTTAGGAAGTGGAACTAAAACAACTATGAAGGTAAAATCTGCAGAAATAACTGCAATTAAAACATTTAATATAAAAGATGTGGAAAATGAATCGATCTCTGATAAAAAAATTGAATTAAATGAAAAAAATGAGGTTGAAGAAAATCCAATTTTTAAAAATAAGCCTTTGGCAATTCAAGTTGGCGCATTCACGGATCATAGAAATGCAAAAACGCTTACAAAAAGATTATCTGAGTATAAAGCTTACATAGAGAGAACTTTTATCAACAACAAATATTTATACAGAGTAAGAATCGGTCCTATAGAGAGCATTGGTTTAGCTGAGAAAATTAAAAAAAAATTGTTTGATTTAGGTTATACAGCTAGTCATTTAATAGTTAATTAGAATCATGAAATATTTAAGTTTTTTATTTTTTTTATTTTTCGCTAATACTTGCTTTGCTTTTGAAACAACTGCCAAACAGGCCATTCTTTATGATTACCAAACAAATAGTGTAATTTTTGAGAAGAATTCAGATGACCTAATGTCACCTAGTTCAATGAGTAAAATTATGACTATTTATTATGTTTTCAAAAAATTAAATGATGGCGAATTACAATTAGATGATAAATTCAAGGTTAGTAGAAAAGCTTGGAAAAAAGGCGGTTCTAAAATGTTTATTAATGTTAATGATGAGGTTACTTTAGAAGATCTAATTAGGGGAATTATTGTTCAATCCGGAAATGACGCATGTATTGCTGTTGCAGAGGGAATTTCAGGTAGTGAGAAATTATTTGCTGATGAATTAAATACTTTAGCTAAAGAAATTGGGTTAACTAATTCAAATTTTACAAATTCGACTGGTTGGCCTGATCCAGATCATTTAACTACAATTAAAGATTTATTAACATTAACAATAAGAACCATAGACGATTTTCCTGAATTATACCATTATTATGCAGAAAAACAATTTACCTATGGAGGCATTAAGCAGTTAAATAGAAATCCTTTATTATTTAATAATTTAAGCGCTGACGGTTTAAAAACTGGTCATACTTCATTAGGCGGATATGGATTAGTCGCTTCTGTGAAGAAAAATGATAGAAGATTAATTTTAATATTAAACGGACTAAAATTTAATAAAGACAGAACTAAAGAATCTGAAAGGATAATAAAAATTGGTTTAAACCAGTACCAGAACGTTAATCTTTTTGAAAAAAATCAAGTTGTATCATCGCTAAATATTTGGGGTGGAAAAAAAAAAAAAGTTACAATTTATGCAAAAGAAAAAGTTAGCGTTACTATTCCAAATAGATTGAGAAAAGACATGATTTATTCAATTAAGCATTACAGCCCTTTGATTGCACCTATCAAGAAAGATCAAAAGGTAGCTGAATTATTAATAAAAAAAAAAAATAAAGAAATATTAAAAAAAATTGAACTTTTTGCTCAAGATGAAGTGAAAAAAAGTCATTTCTTTTCAAGAGTGGTTGATAATTTCAAATATCTATTATTAGGTGATAGTATTTTCAAGTCAAAATGAGAAAATTCATAACTTTTGAGGGTGGTGAAGGTACAGGCAAATCCACCCAGGCAAAACTATTATCTGAATCCTTGAATAAAATAGGTGAAAAAAATATTTTGACTCGTGAACCAGGAGGTACGCCTTTATCAGAAAAAATAAGAGAGCTGATTGTGAATCACAACAATGAAGATTTGTTAGTTGATACAGAGTTGCTATTGATATATGCAGGAAGACATGATCATTTAAAACATAAAATTATTCCAGCCCTAAAAAAAAAGAATGTAATTTGTGATAGATATATTCATTCAACTCTATGCTATCAGAATAAATCTGTGAATTTAAATGATAAAATAAAATTCATTCATAAATATTTTGCTGATGATTTAATGCCAGATTTAACTTTTTTATTAGATCTTTCTCCTGAGGAAGGAATAAAAAGAAGCTTAAAAATTAAAAAAAAAGAAACAAAATTTGAATTGAAAAAACTTAAGTTTCATAAAGATGTAAGAAGTAAATTTCTTCAATTACTTAAAAAAAATACAAAAATGATAAAAATTGATGGTTCATTATCTATTAATGATGTTCATATCAAAATAATTGATCATTTAAATGATAGTTCTTTTTTTAAAAAGAAATTAACATATACGACTACATGATTACAAAAAATAAAATTATTGGCCATAGTAAACAACTAGATTTTTTGATTGATAACTTCGAGAGAAAATTTCCACATGCATGGATTTTTGTAGGAGCTAAAGGAATTGGAAAATATACAACTGCGATTAGTTTCATTTCAAATATTTACGAGAATAAGATTTCATTTGAGCAAAATGTTTTCCAAATAAATTCTAACGAAAATCTTGCTTTAATTGAAGACGTAAGAACTCTGATTAATCAAGTGAACTTAACAAATGCCAATCCAAATCAAAAATGCTTTGTTTTAATAGACAATTTGGATTATTTAAATTTTAATTCATATAATGCGCTTTTAAAAACTATTGAGGAACCTCCTGATAACACAATATTGATCTTAATTTGTCATAACATTAATTTTATTCCTAAAACAATTCTTTCAAGATGTATAAAATTAATGTTTAACCCGTTGAATAAAAAAGAAATTAAAGAATTTTGCGATATAAATAAGATAAATCTCAAAGATTTTGATTTAGAAAATTATCAGTACTTAATTAATGGAAGTGTGGAAAAACTATTATTACTCTCAAGTGAGGAAGGAAGATTAGTTTTAAATAAATTGAATCTTATAGCTGAAAGCGTGAAATTTAAAATTACTGAATTTGAAAATCTTTATAACTTAATTTCTTATAATTTTGAAAACTATTTTTCTATAATTGCAAGTCACTTGCTTCATAAACAAAAAATTAAATATTTGAAGTACATTAAAAATAAAAAAATCATTGTAAATATACTAAAATTCTTTTTAAATATTGAAATTTTCACAAAGCAAAATTTAAATGTCGATAATAAAAAGGTATTACATTATTTGCTTTTAGAATTTTTAAAAACTAATAAATATGAGTGAAATTTATATCACAACCCCAATTTTTTATGTTAACGATTCACCACATATCGGACATGCTTATACAACATTGATATGTGATACCATAGCAAGATTCAACAATCTCGAGGGCAAAGAGGTTTTATTTACAACTGGAACAGATGAACATGGATCAAAAGTTGAGAAAGCTGCAAAACTTAAAGGTATATCTCCGCTTGATTTTGTAAATCGTGTGGCAAAAAATTTCAAGGATCTTTCAACTAAATTAGAATTAGTTAATACTGATTTTATAAGAACAACAGAAGATAGACATAAAGTTTCAGCAACATATTTTTGGGAAAAATTACTTGAAAATAATCAAATTTACAAAGGTAATTATAAAGGTTGGTATTCAATAAAAGATGAGGCATTTTACCAAGAAAAAGAATTAATTGAAGATGATGACGGATTCAAAACAATTGACGGAAGTCCAGTTGATTGGATTGAGGAAGAGAGTTTTTTTTTTAAGCTTTCTAACTGGGAAGGAAAGCTTTTAGATTTTTACAAAGTGAACCCCAATTTTATTCAGCCAAAATCAAGAATGAATGAAGTGAAGAGTTTCGTTGAATCGGGACTCAAAGATTTGTCAGTTTCGAGAACGAGCTTTAATTGGGGAATACAAATACCAAATTCTAAACATATTATGTATGTCTGGATTGATGCATTAACAAATTATCTGACCTCTATTGGATATCCTAATATAAATGAAAAACAGTTAAACTTTTGGCGTAATTGCACTCACATCATAGGAAAAGATATTCTTAAATTTCATGCTATTTATTGGCCTGCAATGCTGATGGCAATAGGTCATCCACTTCCAAAACAAATATTTGCTCACGGTTGGTGGACAAATGAGGGTCAAAAAATCTCGAAATCTCTGGGTAATACAATTGATCCGAATGAAATTATTGCAAAATTTGGTCTTGATCAATTTAGATACTTTCTTCTTAGAGAAGTTACCTTAGGAAATGACGGTGATTTTTCTGAGAATTCTTTAGTTAATCGAATAAATTCTGATTTATCGAATAATCTTGGAAACTTGATACAAAGAGTTTTGAAATTTTTAAATAAAAATTTTCAAAATTCTGTTCCTTTTTCACTAAAAGACGAGTTTGAAAATTATACTCAATTGACAAAAGGTTATCAGTTAATAGAGATTTTAAGAAAAAGAATGACTAATTTTGAAATTAACAGATGTTTAGAAGAAATATTTTTTTATATAGATCATTTGAATAAATTTATGGATGTAAGTGAACCATGGAACAGTTTTAAAATTGATAAAAATAGAGCAGGTAAGGATTTGTCAGTTTTGATAGAATGCTTTAGAGTTGTAGGGATAGTTCTTCAGCCTTTTCTACCTAATGCAGCTAATAAAATTCTTAGCATGCTAAATATTGATATTTCTCAAAGAATGTTTGCGAATCTAACAAATGAATATGCAGTTGCAAGTCAGCACATCTTAAATAACCCTCAACCAATTTTCCCAAGATATGAAAAATAAAATTGTTGATTCACATTGTCACTTAGATTTTGAAGATTTTAGTGATGATCTTGATAAAGTTATAACTGATGCTAAAGAAGTAAATGTAGAATATATGTTAAGTATTTCAATTGATTTTAAAAAATTTGATTTGATCCAAAAAATAGCAAATAGATATAAAAATGTTTGGTGTACAACCGGAGTTCATCCAAATAATGTGCCAATTAAATTTAGTGAATCAGAAATAAATCAGTTAAAAACAAAACTTATAAATAATATTTCGAAAAAGAAAGTTATTGGATTAGGAGAAACAGGGTTAGATTATTTTAGAGGTTGTGAAAATAAAAAAAATCAAATGGAATATTTTGAAACACATATGGAGGTGTCAGGTGAAGAAAAAGTTCCAATTATTGTTCATACGAGAGATGCAGACTCAGATACTATTGATTTTATAAATAATTTTGTAAAAAAATATAATACAACAGGTTTGATACATTGTTTTTCATCTGGAGAGTCACTTGCAAAATGTGCTCTTAATAATGGATTTTATATTTCTTTTTCAGGTTTAATAACATTCAATAAAGCTTTTGATTTAAGAGAGATTGTTAAGTTGGTTCCGCTGGATAGAATTCTTGTTGAGACTGATTCACCGTATCTTGCCCCTGTTCCTAAAAGAGGAAAGAGAAATGAGCCTGCATTTACTAAGTTTACATTGGAAATGATAGCAAATTTAAAAAATCTAGATATAGAGAAAATTGCAGAAATAACTACCAATAATTTTTTTAATTTATTTTCAAAAGCCAAAAATGAAACTTGAAATAACAATTTTGGGATGTGGAAGTTCATCAGGGGTACCTGCGATAGGAAATAATTGGGGAAATTGTGATTCAAACAACAGCAGGAACTATCGTCTGAGATCTTCCATACTTATCAAATGTAAAGATACGTCTTTGCTAGTTGATGCAACACCAGACTTGAGACAACAGTTATTAAGTGCAAACATTACCTATCTTGATGGTGTGCTTATTACTCATTGTCATGCTGATCATATTAATGGAATTGATGATTTTCGTTTTTTAAATGTAATAATGAATAAAGACCTTAATTTGTATGCAACTAAAAATAATGTTAAAGAAATTAAAAATAGATTCTCTTATGTTTTTGAGAAGTTGTCGCCAAAAGCAAATGGTTTTTATTATAAACCTTGCTTAATTCCAAATGAAATTAATGGACATTTTAAAGTAAAAAATTTAGATGTGTTAAGTTTTCAACAAGACCACGGCTTTGGTGAATCAACAGGTTTTAGAATTAATAACTTTGCCTACTCATCTGATGTTTTTAATATTAGTCCGGATACTTTTAAGAAACTTAAAAATTTAGACTTATGGATTGTTGATTGTTTAAGATTTGAGCCTCATAAATCTCACGCTCATTTTGAAAAAGTAATGGGGTGGATAAATTTAATAAAACCTAAAAGAACAATTTTAACTCATATGAATTATGAGGTTGATTATGATTATATTAACTCGCTTTGTCCTAAAAATTGCGAAGCTGCGTATGATGGACTCAAGTTAATAATATAAAGATTATTTAAAAATATCTTTCTCTATATCTAAAATTTCATTCAAAAAAGAAGTAACAGCTTTTATCCTCTTTAAATTATACAAATTTTCATGTACTACAATCCAATATTCCCTTTTTATATTAATCAAATTAGGCAAGATCGGTATGAGATCTGTTTCTTTTTTTGCTATAAAGGAATGTAGAAGTCCCAGACCAACGCCTTTTTTAACTGCATATAGCTGTGATCTTAGGCTGTTACTTGAAAAAACTACATTTAATTTGTTATTAATTTCGTTAAGATAATTTAATTCAGGAAATTCTATCAATTCATCTACATAGCTTACAAAGTTATGGCCTTTAAGATCGATTAAATTTTTAATATTCTTAAGATTTTTAGCATATCTTTTTGATCCATATAATTTTACAAAATAATCACATAGCTTCCATGATAATAGTCTACCTTTTTTCGGTTGAGACAATGATATTAGAATATCAGCTTCATGATTAGATAAACTCCGAGATTTAGTATCTGCTAGTAGTTCAATTTCAATTTCAGGAAATTTTTCGTAAAATAGATTTAGACTTTTACTTATTATTTCAACTCCTAGCCCTTCTCCAACATTTAACCTTACTTTTCCTTTGATATTGGGATTAGATTTTAAAAAGTTATCATTTATTCCAAAGACTTCATTTTCAATTTTATCAACATATTTAAGAAGCTCTGATCCTTTTTCGTTTAAAATATATCCCTTAGGAGATTTACTGAATAAAACAGATCCAAGATTTTGTTCTAATCTTGAAATTCTTCTGGCAATTGTTGTGGGTTCAACTTTGAGTTTTTTTGATGCAAGCTTTAATTTTGAGCATCTAGATAAAGTAAGAAAAGAATTCAAGTCATTCCAATTAAACATTTCTAAATTTAATATAAATAAAACAAAATTAAAATGCTTTTTTGCATTTTTATAATTTATTAATTCAATTTGAAATGCATTTAATTTGATATAATATCAAAAAATGGTTAAAAATTTAGGTCATATAATAGATGGCAAATATTTTCTCGAGCAAGGGCCTCCTATAGAAATTTTCAACCCTTCAAATGGAAAATTAATTTCTACAATTACGAACGCTTCCAATGAAACAATTGAAAAAACATTAAACAGTTCGGTAGAAGCCTTTAATGAATGGAAAACATTTTCCATTGCAAAGCGAGCATCTATTCTATTTGAGTACAAAGTCTTATTAGAAAAAAATATTGATAAAATAGCTAGAATAATTAGTCAAGACCTTGGAAAAGTTCACGAGGATGCAGTAGGGGAAGTTAGAAGAGGTATAGAAAATGTTGAATATGCCTGCGGCATTGGAGAAATTCTAAAGGGTGAGTTTAATAAAAATATAAGTACATCTGTAGATTCATGGAGTGAATTTTCACCTTTAGGTCCAGTTTTGGGAATAACTCCCTTCAATTTCCCAGCAATGGTGCCGCTTTGGATGTTTCCCTTAGCGATTGCGACTGGAAATTCTTTTGTATTAAAACCATCGGAAAAAGATCCGCTAGGTTCTATGTATATTGCAGAACTTTTTAATGAAACTAATGCTCCTCCAGGATTGTTAAATGTGTTAAATGGAGATAAAACAGTAGTTAATAATTTAATAAAGGACGACAGAATAAAAGCTGTCAGTTTTGTCGGATCTACCCCTGTTGCAAAAAATATATATGAATCTTCTGCAACGTCTGGAAAAAGGTGTCAAGCACTTGGTGGTGCTAAAAATCATGCTTTAATCTTGCCTGATGCTGATATAGATTATACAACAGATCAATTAATATCAGCAGCTTTCGGATCATCTGGTCAACGTTGTATGGCTTTATCAGTTGCAGTTGTATTTTCTGAAATAAAAGAGAAGTTTATAGAAAATCTTAAAAAAAAAGTTTCAAAACTTAAGTTTGGATTAGATGATCTTAATTCAAATAGTTTTGGACCATTGGTCTCAGAGGAACATTTGGAATCAGTTAAAAATTATATTAATATGTCTACAGAAGAGGGGGCACGTATTTTAATTGATGGGAGAGATTTTTTAAGCAGAAAAAATTCAAATAATGGATATTTCTTAGGACCTACTATTATTGACAATGTAAGATCTTCAATGAAGTCTTATCAAAATGAAATATTTGGACCTGTTCTACAAATTATCGAGGTTAAAAAAATATCAGATGCTATGGATCTTATTAATAATAATAGATTTGGAAATGGATGTTGTATTTTTACTAGAAGTGGAGAACAAGCAAGATCTTTTTCAGAAAATGTAGAAATTGGAATGGTTGGTGTTAACATACCACTTCCTGTTCCATCTTCATTTCACAGTTTCGGAGGATGGAAAAACTCACTATTTGGTGATTTAAATATATATGGTCCAGATGGTGTAAGATTTTATACTCGAAGAAAAACTATTACTCAAAGATGGCCCTCATCTGGTTCATCTAAAGGAGTAGACTTATCAATGCCTAATAATTTTAAACAATAAAAGGAGTAAAAATGAAAAAGTTATTGATGATACTTGCGATAATCTCGCTTAATTTCCACGACAAAACTGCCCAGTCAGATGGACATGTGGAAATAGTTTGGGAAACTGATAAAGTTTTTGAACTGCCAGAATCTGTAATTTATGATTCAGCAAACGATGTTTTATACGTTTCAAATATTACGGACCATCCTTTCAAAAAGGACGGTACAGGTTATATTTCAAAAATGGGACTGGATGGAACTATAATCGAGAAGAAATGGATTGATAAGCTCAATGCACCAAAAGGTCTTACAATTAGTAAAGATAAGTTGTATATAGCTGATGTTGATGAATTAGTAGAAGTAGACATAGCAACTGCTAAAATTACTAATAAATATAAAGGTTATGGATCCGTATGTATGAACGATGTTACTCATGATAAATACGGTAATGTTTATGTAGGAGATACGTACAATGATACTATTTACAGATTAAATCAATTCGGTCAATTGCCAGCATGGTTTTATAGCCCAGGGTTAGCTCCAAATGGTATTCACATAGATGATGAAGATGGAAATCTTATTGTTGGAAGTTGGGGTGCTGTAATGGAAGGTTGGGGAACCCCCGAATTAAAAGGGAGTCTAAAAAGTATCAATATTCATACAAAGGAACTTAAAAGTCTTGGTAAAAAACCCATTGGTAACTTAGATGGGATTGAACCTGATGGTGAAGGTTCATACTATGTGACAGACTGGACAGGCGCCAAGTTATATAATGTTAAAAAAAATGGACGTTTTAAGGTTATAGCAGAGGTAGGAAAGGGTGCAGCTGACCATGAAGTTATTTTAGATAAAAACTTAATTATTATCCCAGTAATGGCTGAAGGAAAGGTTGTTGCATTAAAAGTTAAATAAGAAAAATGTCATCACAAAAACTTGGAATTTTCAACACTCTATCAAAACCTTTTGTCAAGTTAGTTGAACGGTTTTATCCAGATGCATTTATTTTTGTAATAGTCTTGTCTGTATTAACATTTGTTTTAGCGCTTGTTAATACAGACTCGACGTCCTTTGAGGTTCTTGAAGCATGGGGTAATGGTCTTCCCAAACTATTTACCTTTACCGCTCAGATTACAATTATAATGATAACGGCGCATGCTCTTGCTCATACGAAACCAGTTGAGAATGTTCTTTCTAAGATAGGTTCATATCCAAATTCACAAATTCAAGCTTACGCCTTGGTCACCTTTATATCAGGTTTAGCAAGTTTATTTGCTTGGTCTTTTGGATTAATTGTAGGAGGAATTGTATCAAAATTTGTAGCTATAGGTTGTTCTAAAAAAAGGATTAGAATTCATTATCCTCTTCTTGTCGCATCTGCATATTCTGGATATGTTATTTGGCATATGGGGTATTCATCTTCGGCAGCGCTATTTGTTTCATCTAGTGGACATTCATTACAAGATGAAATTGGAATTCTTCCTGTAACAGAAACTATATTTACTAAATTTAATATATTATTAGCTTTGATAACATTAATGATAATTACTGTCGTTAATCCATTAATGAGGCCGATAAAGAAAGAAGAAATTAAAGAAATTGATCCAAACATTTTTCGTTTTAATAAGAGTACATCAGGTCTTGATAACCTTAACCAAAACATAAGAACATTTGCGCAAATAGTTGAAAATAATAGATTTATTAGTTTATTTGTTGGTTTGAGCTTATTATTTTTTATTTTTTACATTTTCTATCAAAAGGGTTTTTCCCTAGATCTAAACTTGGTAAGTTGGACTTTTTTAGGATTGGGTTTAATTTTGTCAAGTTCACCAATTCATTACGTAAAATTAATAAATAATGCTTCAATTACTGTTGGACCAATAATTCTTCAATATCCTTTTTATGCTGGTATAATGGGAATTATGGCAGATACCGGACTCATCAATGTATTTGCTGATAAAATTTCTCAAGTTGCATCATCCGAAACACTTGGTTTTTATTCTTTTTTATCAGGAGGAATCGTAAATATGTTTATACCATCTGGCGGAGGACAATGGGCTGTTCAAGGACCTGTTATGATCGAAGCAGCAAGAAATTTAAATGTTGAGCCATATGTCATTGTTCTTGGGGTAGCTTATGGTGATCAATGGACTAATATGATTCAACCTTTTTGGACTATACCTCTTCTTGCAATTGCTGGATTGCACATGAGACAAATCATGGGTTACACTTTTGTTATTTTTTTAGTTACAGGTTTATTATATGGCGGTGCCATGCTGTATTTGGGTTCTGGGTGAATTTTTGCACAAAAATATAAATTATTTTTAATGTAATAAAGTCGTATAATATATATTATGTTAAATCAATGAAATTGTAAAACTTTACATAGTTAAATTTCCTTACATACATGCTAATATAAAAAGAAATAATGGTAACTTTTTCATTAAAAAAAAATTTATTCAAATTACTCGTTAAATTACACAAAAGAATTTATTTTGAGAATATTCTTAAATGGTGTAACTCAAATCTAGAATATCCTATATTTTTTATTAGTTTTGATATAGAAACTCAAAATGATGTAAATATTTTAAGATCATTAACAAAAAAGTTAAAAAAAATTAAAATTAAACCTTTTTATGCAGTACCGGCTGAACTAATTGAGAGAAATATAGATTTTTTTGTCGAAATTTCTGTAGATTGCATATTAATTAATCACGGTTATAAAATTCATACAGAATACAATAAAAAAGACAGTTTAAATTTTTCTTCCTATTCATATTCTAATATTGACTACTGTGAGATTGAAAAAGACATAAAAAAGGCTCACAAAGTAATTTCAGCTTTGCCTAATCAAAATCCTGATATATACAGAGCTCCTCATTTTGGAGAATTTTGTGAAAATAATTCTTTATCAAATATCTATAGAGTTTTATCTGAACTTAATTATCGTTTATCAAGTTCAACAACTCCAATTTTTTCATTAATTAAATCTCCAATTTATAAAGTGAATAAAATAACAGAAATCCCTTCAAGTGGTTATATTAACAATCCCTTACAAATAATTGATAGTTGGAGTATAAACAAAGAAAAAAAATTGACTTATGATCATTTAAATAAAGAAATGAATTTATATTCAAAAACAATGAATAATAACAATTATATCGTAAATGTATATTTTGATCCGTCTGATATAATAAATAATACAAAATTATTTGATTCTATTTCAAAATTATCAAATTACCAATTACTTGATACCGAGTTACTCCCATGAAAAAAAAGAAAAAGGGACTTGTTATAACTTATTGCTTCCCTCCTCTTCCTTCACCTGAGTCATTTATTACATCTAAGTTAGTTTATGGATTATCTGAGAAAATAGATTTAGATATTTTAACTTTAGAATATAAAAAGAGTGATAAAGTTGAAATAAATTTAAATAAATTTTTTAAAACAAAAATAAGAATCATAAGAATTAAAATTCCTAGAATTGTTGAAATTCTATTAAATCTTCCGAGACTTCCTATAAGACCTGATAGATTCTTACTTTTATATCCAATTTTTAAACTGAAACTAAAAAACGAAATTAAACTTGATGAATATGATTTTTTTTTCACAAGGTCTCAATTTCATTCAACTCATTTATTAGGTTTGTATTTGAAAAAAAAATACCCAATGATTCCTTGGATAACATCTTTTTCCGATCCATGGAAAAATAATCCTGTTCAAAAATATATTCCATTGTTTGAAAGTATAAGCAATTTTCTTCAAGATAAGGTTTTAAAAAAAGCTGATTGTTTAATATTTCCGATAAAAGAGTTACAATTATTTTTTCAGAAATTAGTCGAATTTGATATTACTAATAAGTCATTAATTGTGCCTCATACCTATTTTCCTAAACTTTATAAAAAGATTAAAATAAAAAAGAAAAATCAAAATTTTAAAATTAGATATTTTGGTAAAATTTACGCAAATAGAAATATTTTTCCTTTTTTAGAAGCCATTAAAAATTTAAAAGATAAGGGATTAACATTTGATGTAGAATTGTATCTAGATAATGATTTTAGAAAAAATAATTTTAAAATAATAAAAAAATATAGCAATATCATTAGTTTTAATAGATATGTTAAACCTCTAAAATACATTGATTTATTGCACAGCGCAGATTTATTAATTTTATTAGATGTTGATGAGGATTTTGGAAATTTATTCTTTCAAAGTAAATTAGTCGATTATATTGGATCAGAAAATAAAATCCTTCATATTGGAAAATCAAATACTTTTAATAAAAAGTTGATTCTTAAGAATAATTGTTTCAGTTCTTTAAACGATCCGACAAGCCTTCAAGAGATATTAATAAAAATTTTAAACTCAAAAAAAGAGTTTCTGCCTAATAAAAAATTAATTGACAAGTATAGATTAGAAAAAGTATCGTTAGATCTCTCTTACGCCTTAGACAAAATCACAAGTAATGTTAAAAAAAATCCATGAAAACTATTTAGCAATTTTTCCTACAATAATTTTCATTCTATTTATTAATATTTATTATAATGGAGAGATTTTTAGATTATCAAATATAAATTCTGTAATATTCATATTTTTCTTTTGTCTTCCTTTTGTTAATAAAAAATTGTTAAAATTAAAAAAGGATCTTATACCTTTATATATTTTTTTTTTAATGTCATTCCTTTCAACTATTTTTGTTGAATCTAAAGAAATGCAAATAATTTCTCTAAAAAGATTGTTTATTATCTTTTTTCCATCATTTCTAATTGTTCACAACTACGCTAATCATCCTGAAATAGAAAAAGTTTTTGAAAAAATTAAAATCTACTTTGTATTTTTTGTCTTTATTTTATGTATTTATGCACTGGTGATTTTCCTTTTAGATTTACCTAACCTTAGATTACTTACCGAGAGTTCTCATGAAGTAACAAAAACAAAACTTTTTAATCTTGGGCAAATTTATTATACGAGAGATGATATTTTTGGTGATGCGAATGCTGCGACTAAACAAGGTCATAAATTACTTTATTGGTATAGGCCAAGTAGTTTAATTTCAAATACAGTTGGATTTTCGCAATTAATATTATTTGCATCTATATTTTTATTAGATAATAATAAGAAAAAAAATGGTTTTCTTTCTAAGATTGTATTATTAGTTTTTATAATATGTCTAATTTGGACTCTCTCAAGAATTAACCTTTTAATTTTTTTTATATTAATTCCTTTTATAATATTTTTTATTAATAATAATAAAATCCTATTCTTTTTTGTAATCTTTATTTCTTTAAGTTATTTCATTGTTTTTTATTCTAACGATTTTAACTTTATTAATAATTTATATCACTTGACATTAATAGGTAATTTGTTCGATAGATTTGAGATTTATAAATCCTCACTAGAGAATTTAAATGAATTTTATCTTCGAGGTTTAGGTTTTGGTTTGTCTAATGAACTTTTTTTATCAACAATTCATGGAACACTTACAGAACACAATAGATCTGAACAAATTAGTATTCCTTCTGTATCAATTGCAATTCTTTTAGAAACCGGAATTATTGGATTATTAAGTTATATTATGATAACCGGATATTCAATATTGAATAATAAATACGACACTTCGAAGAGTATTTTAGAAAGGAAAACAATAATAATTCTTCTAATATCAATCTTTTGCACGCAATTCTTTGATTGTAGTTTATTTAGATTTCATCCTACAACTTTTTTCTTTTTAGTGATATTAGGTATAAATATAAATAAAACTAATAAATCGTTTATCTAGAAAATTATTATGTATTTTTATATTCTTAAAATAATAATTTATAGTGTTTGAATTAATCAATATATTTTTTAACTTAACTAGATCTGTTAAATTAAGGTTTCTTTCAGAAATTGTTACAAAATTATCAAACTTTGTAATTGTAATGGTCATAACTCGTAGTCTTGGAATAAGTGATTACGGTTTCTATGTAATTTTGCTTACTATAATTAATGGATTTCTTCCTTTCCTTTCTTTAGGCTTAAGCTCAACTATTATAAAAAAGCTTTCTTCTATAAATGATGTAAATGAAATATCTGAAAAAATATTTAATTGTTTAAAACTTAATTTCTTATTTTTTCTATTACTCCTCTGCCTCACTTTAATTTTTCTAATTCTTTATCTTGAAGACTATCTATTTCTGGGTGTTCTTACTTTGGTTTCTTCTTTTTCTATATCTCTACAAATGATCTTTTTTGAGGTATTAAGAAGTAAGTATCTTTCAAATAACTTTTCATTTCTTCAGATTTTAGACAGCATAGCTTTTCTAGGATTCCTTTTATTTACGGAAAAAATGAACTTAATAAATATAGAATTAATTTTGATTATTTTCATAATAGTAAAAATTTTAACATCCTTATTTGTTTTTAGGACATTATTAAAAAAATCAATTATAAGATTTAAATTTAAAAAACAAAATCCTAGTTTATTAAAAAATTATATAAATCCTGGAATTGTATTTGTTATTTTAGGAGTATCAGATTGGTTTCTAAATTTCAGTGATAAACTAATAATTGGTTTTTACCTTGATCCACTTCAATTAAGTATTTACTTTACTATTGGTCTGATTTCATCATCTATTCTTTCTCTTGGTTCTATTTATTGGTGGGAACTATTACCTAAGCTAAACGAGTATCAGTCCAAAGATAGATATGACAAGATATTTAGACTAATAAAAGAGAAGAATGAAAGCTTTATTTTTTTGTCAAATATTTTAATAATTTCATTAATTATTTTTTCTCCATTAATACAGAATATAATTCTTAATGAAGACATTGAAATAGAAAGTTATTTTTATTTAGTCTTTTTTTCTTCAATATTTTTCCATCAAATATCCACTGGTTGGGAGTTTTTCTGTTACATAGAAAATAAAGGTTCATTTGTTCTTATAAACTCGATCATTTGGGGATTATTTAGTTTTTTTATGTATGTAGTTTTGATTCCTGACTTTGGTATTTACGGAGCTTTATTTACTCTATTTACTTCAAAAACCTTGTCATCTATTTCTTTAAAAATGTATGCAAATAAACTTGGATATAAAGAAAGTATTTTAAAGAGAAGTTTTAAAACCTATTTAATTCCATTTACAAGTTCTATTTCTTTTTTTCTAATCTCACAATTCTTAAAGTTAATTAATTTAGGGATAATTTGGAATTCTATAATTTATTTTACTATTTCTTTAGTTTTATTTTGCAGTTTATTTATGTTTTTTAAAAAGAACAATATCTAGAGTTTCACATATTTTTTCTGCAGACTTTCCGAACCCCTGAATTTTTCTCCATTCATTTATTTTTTTATTAGTGAGGTTTTTATTTTTAAAATATTTAATTCCTTCTTCTAATAATCTTGCGTCTGCATGAATAATTTTTCCTAATCCAAGTCTTATAATATCAACTCTTTCAGTTTTATCTCTTGCTATCAATAGAGGTTTGCCTAAATATGCTGCTTCTTCCTGAATACCTCCTGAATCGGTTATAATTAAATCAGCATTTATCAAATATTTTAAAAATTCCTTATATCTTAAAGGTTCTAATAAAATTAAATTTAGTTTGTCTAATTTATACTTATTATTAGTAATTATTTTCTTTATTTTAATATTTGAATGAACTGGCCAGATAAATTCATAATTTTTATTTTTATTAGAAAATAATATTAAATTATCAATAAACTTTTGAATGTTATTTTCAATATTTTCTCTTCTGTGCATTGTAACAACGATTCTTTTTTTTTCATCTTCTTTTTTGTTTCTAATTTGAAGTAACTTTAGTTGTTCCACAAAGTAATCAATGCCTGGGTTACCAACTACATATACATTTTCTTTAATATTCTCTTTGTAAAGGTTGTTTTTTGATGAAAAAGATTGTGATAAGTGTATTTTGGACATTCTAGCAATATTTTGTCTATAAAATTCTTCAGGCCATGGAGAATCTAAGTCATAAGTTCTTAATCCGGCTTCTAAATGTATAACTGGTATTTTGTTTAAGAATCCATATAACGCTCCTCCATAGGCTGTACTAGTATCGCCTTGGACCAAAATATAATTTACGTTTTTCTTTTGGAGGTATTTATCTAAATTAATAAAAAACTTCGATAAAAAATCTATATCAGTTTTATATTCAGTAATTTTTAAGTAATGGTTAATTTTTAAACCATCAATATATTTACCTAATATTTTATTTTGCTGATTCGAAGAAACTAGTATTATCTTAACTTTCTTTTCCTGATTTAATTTTTTTATAACACTATGAATTTTGATAAATTCAGGTCTTGTTCCAGCAAGAAATAAAATAGTTTTCATATTATAATATTTATTCAACAAGTTTTTTTAAATAGTTTTTATCACTAGATGATGAAACTAATTTTTTTATAATGATTAAATTGTGCTTAGAAATCTTACTTAAATTATATTTATTATCTACAATGTTTTGAATCTTATTTATGTAAGATTTCTGACAATCATCTACCCAAAAGATTTTAAAGCTTTTGAATTCTTTTAAAGAAATAAGGGGTTTCTTGTTAATAATTAATGGTAATCCAGCAAAAATTGCTTCCATAACTGTCTTTGGAAATTCAAAGAATTTATCATAATATACAAAAACGTCATATTTTTTTAGAACCTTTATTAAATCTTCATTATTTTTGAATCCTTTAAAAAAAACTCTATTAGACAAATTGAGTTTTTGAGTTAACTCTTTTAGCTTGAATTTTTCCGGACCATCTCCATAAATCGACAAACTCAAGTTTGAATATTTCATTAATGATTTAATAATAATTTCCGGTGATTTTCCTTTAATTAATCTCCCTACATAAACTAATTTCAAAGTTTTTTTTATAGAAAATTCTTTTTTTTCATGTTTTTTGTTATTGTATACATCATTATATATTACTTTAACTTTTTTCAAATTTTTCTTTGATACATTTTGTTTGATTTTATCGTAAACAATAAAAATATATTTCGCGAAATTATGAGAAACTTTTGTGAATCTTCGTTCAAGAATAAAATTAATTTTTTCTCTGAAATTCATATAAAATAAAAAAACTTTTAGTGATACAAACGAATGAATCGAAATAAATAGATTCGTTTTATAATATTTTGCAATTATTGACCCAATAAATCCAGAGAAACCGTCTCCTATTGACTTAACATGATTAGGCTTCTCTATATTTATATTCTGAAGATTTTTAAGTATTAAAGTTTTGTAGAAGCTTTGTGGAAATAAATATTTTATTATTTTTATTTGTAAAATTTTACTTCTTATTTTTATGAATTCATATTTATTAGAACCACAAAGTGTTTTTAAAGTGTTTTTCGAAGGTTTGTCAGAATTTAAAAGTGATATTATATAGACTTTTTTGTACAAATTAAATCTGTTAAGATAATTCTTAATTATCTCTCCTTTTTTTTCCCATCCGTCTATTCTTTGATTAATTACTATTAAAACTATCATTTTTGATTAACATTTGAGTTTTTTAGAGTACTGAAATTTATAATATCGAAAAAAAGTTTATTAGGAAAATTGAATTATTTTATATTCGCAATGTGTTTCTTTATCGTTTCTTCATGTTTTTTATTTATGTTTGAAAAAGCTACAAAAGGTGGGTTTAAAAATCCTCTTTTTCCATATTTTAATTCATTGAAGCTCAAATCAGTTAGATATGAATCTGCACTCTTTAATATTGCATGTCCAGCTGCAACATCCCATTCCATTGTATTACCAAATCTAAAATATAAGTTCGCCTTTCCTTCTGCTATCAAACAAAATTTAATTGAGGAGCCCATTTTAAAAATTCTTTTATTTTTGATTTTATTCAATATGTTTACAGTTTTATCATCCAAATGTGATCTACTTGTTACTATATTAGTTAGATTTGTATAAGTTTCTCCCGTAATTTTTGTTACTTTTCCGTTAGAATTGGATTTAAATGATTCATAACCATTAGTAAAATAAAATATGTTCTTTACCGGAATACATATTACACCAATAATTGGTTTTTTATTTTCTAAATAAGCAATATTTACGGTAAATTCTCCATTTCTTTTAATAAACTCTTTAGTTCCATCTAGTGGATCAACCAAGAAGAAATTTTCTTTTGTTAATTTATTTTCTTTATTTTCCTCAGAAATTATATCAATTGAAGAAAATCTAGTTTTTAAAGCATCCACAATAATTTTATTAGCATTAGTATCAGCTAATGTTAAAGGTGAGGAATCATTTTTATTTTCAAATGTAAAATTTTCTTGATATATTTTTAAAATCTCAGTAGATGCCTTTTTACAAATATTTAATAAGTAATCAGTTGTTCTATCGTAATCTTTTATTAAAATTTTCATGATTACATATGACCATTTACATCTATTAAAGTTCTGCCTTTAATTTTTCCAGCTAAAATATCTTTTGATAAATAAGGAAGGTCATTCATATTTTTAATTGATTTGATTTCTTCAAGAATATTAAGATCTAATTTTGATTCTAAAAAATTCCATGCTTCAACTCTTTTTTCATATGAAGCATAAACACAATCAACACCTGCTAGC
>MDTB01103510.1_pt1 | contig 29359 bp, 29 predicted proteins | sample 811161 | NCBI WGS metagenome assembly MDTB01 (sample SAMN05326650, study PRJNA326480) | marine metagenome | isolation source: seawater | place: Mediterranean Sea | collected 2009
GTTATTTCTATTAGGCTAACCTTTTTTTGTTAATAACCCTTAGAAAATCAATACTTACAATCAAAACACCACTGTATAACCTTAGCTTAACCCTGTTAAAAAATAGGACAAAAGCAACCCCTATAACTGTTAATAAAAAAAGACTTTAAATAACAAACACAACTTAATAACAACTTATTTACCAATACAAAAAGAATTAAATACCTCGCCAAGCAAAGAGTCAGAATATTTAATCCCAACAACCTCATCAAGACAAGATCTTGCATCCTTCAAGTCCTCAGCAACCAACTCCAAAAAAATATCAGTAGAACCAGACAAGCCCTCAACAGCACTTTTAAGGCTCGACAAAACTGAGTAAAAAAGTTTTTCCTGCCTCTCTTTTATTAAAAACTTATAATCACTCTCTTTAGCACCGTCATTAAAACAATCTTCTATCAAAGATTTTAATTGGCCAAAACCCTCCCCTGTTTTTGCTGACACACAACAATCAAAAACAACATCATCACAATCATCTAAATCAATTTTATTTTGAACACATATGTAGTTTTTTCCACTACACAAATCATTAAAAAAGTTAAAACTCTCCATGTTACTTTTTTCAAAAACACCAAGAACCAAATCAGAATTATTTATTTCAGACATAGAGATATCAATCCCTTTTTTCTCAAGAACACCTGGCGCTTCACGGAAACCAGCGGTATCAAAAATCTTAAAAGAGTTTGTCTCATAAAAGATCTCTGAACCAATCATATCTCTCGTTGTGCCGGGTACATCAGAAACAATAGCTCTTTCATAACCAAGCAACCTATTAAAAACTGAAGACTTACCAGAGTTCACAGGACCAACTAAAACAATATTGTTTTTTTCATCATTGTTTTTTTTACTAACACAGGCGCCAACAAACAAATCAAACCTCTCATATAACCCTTTGAGCTCAGCAACCAAAGACTCATCATAATAATCATTACCCTCATCGGAAAAATCAATTTCAGCCTCAACCTTAACCCTTACAGAGTCTATCTCATCACCAAAAGAAACAACACTTGAAGAAAGAGCACCAAACAGATTGTTATTAGACAGAACAACACCCCGGCTATCAGTACTATCTACAAGATCGGAAACAGCCTCGGCCTCGTTAAGAGTTATTTTGTTGTTTAAAAAAGCTCTTTTTGTAAACTCTCCACCAACCGCCTCATCAAAACCAACACCCTTAAAAGCACTAACAACATCAGACATTACCCCAAGACTACCATGAGCATAAACCTCAAAAGAATCCTCTCCTGTGTAACTTTTTGGACCCTTAAAAACAACAAGCCCAACCCGATCAACCAACCGGCCCTCAAAACTAAAAGGCTCAACATAAAACCTATTAAAAGAAAAAGATTTTTTATTAAAAAGTTTTTTTAAAGATTGGTGGCACCCATCTCCAGAAACCCTAAAAACACAAATCGCAGACTTGGCCGGAGGCGTAGCTAAAGCAAACACAACAGACATTCCTAATCAGAACCCAGGGCACCCTGTTGTTTGTATAAATAACTTTGTTGAGCAAGCTGAACCCCCGTGTTTACGACGGTATATAAACAAAGCGCCGCAGGAAAAAATATGAATAAAACAGAAAACATAACAGGCATATACTTCATTACCTGTGCTTGTGTAGGATCCATCCCAGCGGGCTGTGGGTTTAGTCTTTGGGTTAACAACATTAACAAACCAAAAAGAGCGGGCATAATAAAATAAGGGTCTGGCGCAGAGAGGTCCACCCACAAACCAAGCTCGCTATGCCTCAGCTCAACCATCTCCCTAAGAGCAAAGAAGAAACCAATAAAAAATGGCATTTGAATTAACATAGGCAAACAACCCCCAAGCGGGTTTGCTCCATGCTTTTTCATAAGCTTCATGGTTTCTGTGCCCTGTTTTTGTCTATCGTCTTTATACCTTTCTTTTACCTCGTTTAGCTCAGGGGTTATTTTTCTAAGAGCAGCCATAGACCTAAAACTTTTAGCAGTAACCGGCCAAAACACAAGTTTTATTAAAAGAGTAAAAACAATTATTGTTAAACCCCAATTATTTATATAACCATTTAGAATATCCATAAACCAAACCATCGGCTGAGATAAAAACCAAAACCAACCCATATCAATCGCTAGCTCAAGATTGTCAGATCTTTGCATTAAATCTTTTCTTATTTTTGGGCCAACAAAAAGCCTGTGCTCGTGCTCATATACAACACCACCCGCAGAAGAACCCTCCACCGTATACCCCATTCTAAATAACCCAGACTCTTTTGGTAAAACATAGTAATTATAAATATACTCATCAGAGCCCAAAATTGCTGCAAAGAAATATTTTTGGATGAAAGCCACCCACCCAGATCTTGATAATGACTCTATCGGCTCATCAATCCCACCAAGCCGAGACGTTGAGTAGGGGTCGTTTTCAGTGCTTACAGCAACCCCTTCATAGGAGCTGTTGTTCATCATGCCACCACTCAAAGCATCCCGTTTTAAATCAAGAGCCCTGCCTTCGGTTCTATAAAGCCCGGCAAAAGATTTTCCTTGAACACCGTTTATTGAGGAGTCAACTATAGATATTTCATAAGAAGCAGGTAAAAAAGAAATTCTTTTAGTAATGCCTAACACATCATCCACAAGAACAACATAATCTTGACCAGAGTCCTGAAGTTTATAACTTGGGGCTATGCTCGTAAAACCACTTTTAAAATAATATGCAAAAGAGGCACCGTTTGATTCACCAAACACCCGAAAACCAAGAGCCCCCTCAACATCTTCAACCGGATATTTTTTTAGCCTTGTTTCTACAATAGCCCCGGTTTCAACAGCCACAACAACCTGTAACTCTTCATTTTCAACCAAAGCAAACCCACCACTTACAAAATCAAAACTCGATTCAAGGGCATTATTTAAATGATCTTGAGTGGCTTGATCTTTTTTTTCAGACGTCCACTCAAACAACAAACCCAAAGAAAGAACAACAATCAAAAAAAGGTAAACACTTCTAATATTCATTATTTATTTCCATAAAATGCAACAAAACGATCAACAGCCAAACCTATCTCTTTTAGGGCCTCAGAATATAATAACCCCCCAAAAGGTCTAAATACAGAAAAAACAACCACGCCGTTAAAATTTTTTAAGAATAAATTTGTTCTGAATATCTCTTTAATTTTTCGTTTAATCTTATTTCTTTGAACAGCGCTCTTAAAATTCTTTTTTGATATTGAGATCTCTAAACCTTTTTTATCGGAGGGTTTATAAAACAATCGAAAGTTTTTACTTGAATAAACAAGATCGAGGGAGCTGTATTTTTGATTAGCTTGAGACAAACTAGGCGCTAAGAACTTTTCTACCCTTTTTTCTTCTATTAGACAAAATGGCTCGACCAGCTTTTGTAGACATTCTAGCCCTAAAGCCGTGTGTTCTCTTGCGCTTCAATACGCTTGGTTGAAATGTTCTTTTCATAATATTTGTAGGTCAAAAAGTTTGAGAATTATAGCTTAATATTTTTTCAAAAACAGAAAAAAAACAAATTAATTACAATTTCTTTTATAAACAAGTTATCCACAACAAATTCTTAACCTTATCCTGTAGATATCTTGTGGATTTTTTAATAGACTATCAGAACTAATAGGAGAATATAGTTGGATCTTTGGATAAAATGCTCAGAAAAGCTTGAAAATAAGCTGTCTCAGGAAGATTTTAACACCTGGATAAGGCCTTTAAGGGCAAAAGTTAGCAAAGATAATTTAGAGCTAGTCGCTCCAAATGATTTTATTTTAAATTATATCGAAAAGAATTTTGCAGAGGACATAAAAACACTTGTAAGGTCACAAGCAAAAAACGAAATTAATTTGGTTTTTAAAACCCATACTAAAGAAACATTTGTCGAAAAATACCAAAAATCTCAATCTTCTGGCGCAAAACTCGTAGAAAATTATACTTTTAATAGTTTTGTTGAAGGAAAATCAAACCACCTTGCTCTTGCTGCTTCTAAACAGGTTGCTGCAAACCCAAAAGGTGACTATAACCCTTTGTTTATCTATGGCGGGGTTGGGTTGGGAAAAACACACCTTATGCATGCGGTTGGGAATGAGATTTTAAAAAATGAACCAAAAAAAAGAATAGTTTATGTTCACTCAGAGAAGTTTGTTTCCGACATGGTAAAAGCCCTGCAACTTGGTGCCATGAATGAATTTAAGTCGTTTTACAGAAATGCAGACGCTCTTTTGATAGACGATATTCAGTTTTTTGCCGGCAAAGAACAATCTCAAGAAGAGTTTTTTCATACATTTAATGCGCTGCTTGATAGAAACAATCAAATGGTCCTTACTTGTGATAAATACCCAAAAGAAATTGATGGATTAGAGGAAAGGTTAAAATCTAGGCTGGGTTGGGGTCTGCCGGTAGTGATAGATCCGCCAGAGCTAGAAACAAGAGCCGCGGTATTATTAAACAAAGCTTCCTCAATGGGAATAAGCATGCCAAACGATTGTGCTATTTATATTGCCCAAAGGATTAGATCTAATATTAGAGAGCTTGAGGGCGCGCTAAAAAGAGTTGTGGCAAATGCAAGATTTACAAATCAAGATATAGATCTAAATCTTGTAAAAGAGGCCTTAAAAGACTTATTTGTGATTTCTGCAAAAATGGTAAGCATTGAGAATATACAAAAAACAACAGCAGAATACTATAATATCAAGCTTTCCGACCTATTATCAAAGAGAAGAAGTAGATCTATTACCAGACCAAGACAAATGGCTATGGCGCTTACCAAAGAGCTCACTAACCACAGCCTTCCAGAAATTGGAGAAGCTTTTAATGGCAGAGACCACACCACGGTTTTACATGCTTGCAAAAAAATAAATGAGCTCAGAAAAGAGAACCCCTCTCATGAAGAGGATTACAGAAACCTAAATAGAGCACTTACAAATTAATGGATTTTTATATAACGAAAGAAGAAATCGTTCAGACCTTAAATCACACACTAGGAGTTGTTGAAAAAAGACAAACTCTTCCGATTTTGTCAAACGTGCTGCTTGAGGTTGATGAGTCATCCTTAAAACTAACTGCAACAGATCTTGAAAGTGAAATCTCAACAACCTCTACTATTTCTAATTTTAAAAGCGGAGGCAAAACAACTGCGCCTGCTAGACAATTAGGCGATTTATGCAGACTTTTGCCCGATTTAGCGGAAATCCATATATATCTTGATGGAGACAATTTAAAAATTGAGTCAGGGTCTGGAAAATATAGTATTTCAACCCTTCCGTGTGATGATTTTCCTGTATTTGAGCAAGAAGAGAACCGGTTACAGACCAATATCTCATCTCAAAACCTAAAAAGGTTGATAAGAAAAACAACTTTTGCAATGGGAAACCAAGATTGGAGGCATTTTTTAAACGGCCTATATTTAATAATAGATGATAAATCCATTACAAGCGTTGCAACAGATGCACATAGACTTGCCTTTGCCACCTCTTCATTAAATGAAGCAGCACTAGATAATGTTAGTGGAATTGTTCCAAGAAAATCAATTAATGAAATTGGAAGGCTGGTTGGAGATGAATCTGAAAATGCTTTAATTGGATTGGGTGATACATCGATTACTGTAAACATTTCTGGTACAACATTTATAAGCAAACTAATTGAAGGAAGGTTTCCTGATTATGAGCAAGTCATCCCATCAGGCGACAGCTCCAAATTAACCATAAATAGAAAAACTTTTTCAGAATGCTTGAGCAGAGTTAGCGTCATGTCTGTTGATGATAAAGATAAAGGCGTTAGATTTTTGACCAGCGAAAACTCAATAAATATTTCTACACACAAACCAAAAAAAGAAAAGGCAGAGGAAAATATTATATGCAATTATAGCGGTGAAGAAATAGATATAGCGTTCAATGTTAATTACATACAAGAGGTATTATCAACACTAGATTCTGAAAACATAGATATTAATTTTTTTGGTTCTGATAAAAGCTGCCTAATTACTGATTCTGGATCTTCAGATTTAAAATATGTAGTCATGCCCCTTTTAGAAACCTAAGTGCCTCTAACAAATATTTCTATTAAACATTTAAGGTGCTTTGATGGCATTGAAATTACTTTAACCCCCGGAATAAATTTTTTTTATGGAGCAAATGGTTGTGGAAAAACAAGTTTGCTAGAGGCTGTCTTTTTATTCTCAAGTGGTAAGTCATTCAAAAGCACAAATCTGCAATCATTAATTAAATATAAAAAAGAGAATTTTTATCTAAAGGGGTTCGATAACACTAAGGGCCACATTGTAGAAATTCAAAAATTTAAAAATAAACCCATATCGATAATGCTTAATAATAACAAAATTGTTACAAGCAAACTTATTAAAAAATTTCCATGCACACCAATTCATAACAACACCTTTTCATTCGCTAATGCTCCGCCAGATTTTAGAAGAAAATTATTAGATAGATCAATATTTATAGCTGAAGAAAATTTTTCTTCTTCTTGGTTTGCATATCATAGGACATTAAAACAAAGAAATGCAATGCTAAAAAGTAACCGCATATCAGATATTTATGCTTGGAACAAGAAACTTGCAGAAGAAGGAATTATTTTAACAAAATATAGGGAAACCTTTTTTAAAAAAACATTGTCAGAATTTAATTCCATTATAGAAATTCTTGAATCAAATAATCTTTTTGGTTTTTTTAATTTAATCTCAATAAGTTTTTCGAACGGATGGGATGGTAAAAAATCTCTACTTGAGACACTCGAAAATAATAATCAGAAGGATATTAAAAGAAAAACAACAACAGAGGGTCCTCATAAATCTGACATAACATTTTTAATCAACAGTCTTGATGCTAGACAGGTTTTATCTCGTGGCGAGCAAAAACTTTTTTCCATTTTGTGGTCATATGCTCAGCACGAGGTTTTAAAAAAATATTATCAAATAGAAGCTACATTACTTATTGATGATATTAAATCAGAACTTGATGACGGGACTTTTGCTTTATTTATTGATTTATTAAAACATAACAAAAATCAAGTTATCTTTTCCTGTATAGAAGATTGTTTTAGTAGTAAAATAACTAATCAATTCAACGAGTTTAAAAAGTTCCACGTGGAACAATTAGGATAAGAGAATGGCAAAAAAATCAACCAAAGCCAAATATGACTCATCCAATATTCAAGTTTTAAAAGGCCTTGAGGCTGTCAAAAAAAGACCAGGAATGTACATAGGTGATACTGACGATGGATCGGGCTTGCATCACATGGTTTTTGAGGTTCTTGATAATTGTATTGATGAAGCAATGGCAGGTCATTGTTCTGACATACACATTATTATTAACAAAGATGGTTCAGTTACTGTTAAAGATAATGGCAGAGGAATACCTGTTGACGTTCACAAAAAAGAAGGTGTTTCAGCAGCTGAACTAATTTTAACAACCCTTCATTCTGGGGGTAAATTTGACGACAATAGTTATAAAGTATCAGGTGGACTTCATGGGGTTGGGGTGTCTGTTGTAAATGCGCTTTCTAAAAAACTATTACTTGAGGTTCATAGAGATGGGGGTGAATATTTTCAAGAATACATTGAAGGCAAACCAAAAGCAAAGCTAAAAAAAATAAAAAAATCAGACAAAACAGGAACCAAAATAACCTTCTACCCTTCTAATAAAATATTTACTTCTATTGATTTTGAAACAGATAGGATTTACAAAAGAATCCAAGAACTCTCTTTTTTAAATGCAGGCGTCTCTATTAATGTAGAAGATAAAAGATCAGGAAAATCAAGAAAATTTAAAAACAATGGAGGACTCTCTAGTTATGTTACTCACCTAAAAGGAAGAAAACAGATTGTTTCTGAAATTTTTGAGTGTTCTGCAACTGAGAATGAGGTTGGTGTAGAGATTGCAATGCAGTGGACAGACTCATATTCAGAAAATGTACTATGCTATACCAATAATATCCCTCAAAAAGACGGCGGAACTCATTTGGCTGGATTTAGGGGCAGCTTAACAAGGGTTCTCAAGTCCTTTATTAAAAAAGAGAATGCTAAAAAAACACCAACAGATTTACTAGGAGAGGATGTAAGAGAGGGATTAATTGCAATTATTTCTGTAAAAGTACCAGATCCTAAATTTTCTTCACAAACTAAAGAAAAACTAGTTTCATCAGAGGTTGAAAGTGTTGTAAGTACAGTATTTAATAAATATTTCAATGAATTTCTATTAGAAAATCCAAAAGACTCTATGAGCATAATAGCAAAGGTTTCAGAGGCTGCCTTAGCAAGAGAGGCAGCAAGAAAAGCAAGAGAAATGACAAGAAGGAAAGGGGTTCTTGAAATTGCGGGATTGCCTGGAAAACTAGCTGATTGTCAGGAAAAAGACCCAACCTTATCTGAAATATATATTGTAGAGGGAGATTCTGCAGGCGGATCCGCAAAACAGGGTAGAAACAGGAAAAATCAAGCAATTCTTCCATTAAAAGGGAAAATTATCAATGTTGAGAAAGCACGAATTGATAAAGTGCTTGGATCGGCAGAAGTTGGCACGCTTATTAAAGCGCTTGGTTGTGGAATAGGTGAAGAAGATTTTGATATAGACAACCTAAGATACCATAGGATTATAATAATGACCGATGCTGATGTGGATGGTTCGCATATAAGAACCCTGCTCTTGACCTTCTTTTACAGACAAATGTACGAAATCGTAGATAAAGGCCATATATATATTGCATTACCGCCTTTGTATAAAATAACAAAAGGCAAAGATTTTATATATGCTTCAGATGAAAAAGAAAAAGATGATGCAATTAAAACCCTTTCAAAAAATGGGACTAGAGGCTTAGAAGTTCAAAGATATAAAGGATTAGGCGAGATGAATCCAGAACAATTATGGACAACAACAATGGATCCTGTTAATAGAAGAATGATGCGTGTCGACATTAATGATGTTCAAGATGCCAATGAGTCCTTTGAGATTTTAATGGGAGATGATGTTGAACCTAGGAGAGAATTTATAGATGCAAACGCACTTTCTATAAAAGAGCTTGATATTTAATTAATTTCCTTAAAATTCATATTTATCCACTCATACGCCCTATTAGTGAGCTCTTTGGCGCTTTTTCCATATAATTCAGGCCCAATTTTAACTATTATTGTTCCACTTTCTTTATTAAATCTTTTATTTTTCCAATATAAGCCTGAGTTATGACATATTGGCACGATAGGAACGTTATTTTTTACAGACAATAGCCCGCAGCTACTTGAAAAAGATTTAAGTCCTTTATGGGGCCTGGATCTTGTTCCTTCTGGAAATATTATAATAGAATAGCCGCTTTTAAGTTTTTTAGTTCCACTTTTTATAACCTTCTTTAAACTAATAATTTTTTTTGATCTTCTTAAATGGATTGGCTTAAGGCATGCTAACGCCCAACCAAAAAAAGGTATTAGCAATAATTCTCTTTTTATAATACTAGATGAGGGTATGCAAAGGGTTTGTAAGAAAAATGACTCCCATGCACCCTGATGGTTTGACACCAAAATACATGGCTTATTGGGTAGATTTTCCAATCCTTCAACAGCCCATTTAATACCACAAATTAAGTTTAAAGAATATAATATAAAGATAATCCATTTAGATGCAAATTTCTGTAAAGTTTCAGTTTGAGTGAAAGGATATAGGACTATTATTATTAATGCTATCGGAATAACAGAAGAATATAAGATTAAATTAAAAAATAAACTACGTAAGGTTTGCAATTTTAAGACTTTATTTTCTTTATAATAAAATCAGAAAGCTCATTAATGCTAACCCTAGATTGATCCATGGTGTCTCTATCTCTTATTGTTACAGACTCATTATCTAAGCTCTCAAAATCTATTGTTATGCATACAGGGGTTCCAATTTCATCATGTTTTCTGTAACTCTTACCAATATTACCGGTATTTTCAAATATAATCCTTCCTAAGCCAAGTTTTTGGAGTTGGCTTTTTACAACTTTTGCTAATTTCACTATATCCTCATTATTTTTTTTAAGAGGTATTACCGCAGCTTTAACTGGTGCAAGATGAGGCTTAAGATTAAGAACAACTCTATTTTTGCCACCATCTAATTCTTCGATATTGTATGCTTCATTAAGTATTGCTAAAAATCCTCTTTCCACTCCAGCAGAAGGCTCTATTACATATGGCACAACCCAATCACCGTCATCATTTTGAATAGCAAGCTTGCTATTAGAGTCCTTGTTCTCAGATACCTTCGATTTAATATTAAGATCATCTTGTTTTTTTGAATGTGAACCAAGATCAAAATCCGCCCTATTAGCTATTCCTTCAAGTTCTTCAATACCATGGGGAAATCTATACATTATGTCAACAGTTCTTTTTGAATAATGAGCTAATTCTTTATCAGGAACTTCATATAATTCTATACTTTTCATGGGTACACCTTGTTTATTCCACCAATCCAGCCTATCTTGTACCCATGAGTTATGAATTTCTTCATCTGTACCAGGCACAACGAAATATTCTAATTCCATCTGCTCAAACTCTCTAACTCTAAAAATAAAATTTCTAGGTGTTATTTCATTTCTAAAGGCTTTGCCTATTTGCGCTATACCAAAAGGCAATGTCTTAGATGTTGAATCAACAACATTTTTAAAATTAGTAAATATTTGTTGTGCTGTTTCTGGTCTTAAATATGCAAAAGATTCATCATTTTCGATAGGACCAACATTTGTTTTAAACATAAGATTAAATTGTCTTGGCTCTGTTAAATCTTCTTTTTTACATTTATCAGGAACCTGGTCTTCTCTAAATCTCAAACCGCATGATTTACAATCAACGAGGGGATCAGAAAAAGTCTCCTCATGTCCTGAATACCTCAAAACCAATGGGTTTGTAAGAATTGAAGAATCAAGGCCTTCTATATTATCGTTTTCGTATATCATAGAATCCCACCAAGCTTTTTTTAGATTGTTTTTTAACTCAACTCCCAATGGGCCAAAATCATATACGCCTTGAAGCCCACCATAAATATCGCTTGATTGATAAATAAAGCCCCTTCTTTTACAAAGGGACACCAATTCATCCATATTTTTTGCTGTCAAATAAATACTCCTTATAAAACGAACATTTGTCTACTTATTATATTTTAATTAATTTAATATATTTTTTGAATATTTTTTATAATTGTGATTATATATCATGCAATAATTTTTATCTCATCATGAAAGCACTATTTTACATATTCTCATTGCTTCCAAAGTCATTTTTTATATATTTAGTAGACTTATATCTCTATACAAGAATTTATAAGCTCTTTAGTTCTTACAAAATAACAAAAATTAATTTAGAGATAGCATACCCAGATTTAAAAAAGAATGACATTTTATTAATTTCTAAATTAAGTATCCGTGAGTCTATTATTTCTGGATTTGAAACTTTATATACATGGGGTAGAGATGACTATGAGTCTAATGCACAGATATTTAAAATTACAAACAATTTCCTTTTAAATAAACTATATTCACGCGACAAAGGCTTGATTGCTGTTAGTATTCATAACAGAAGTGTGGATATGATTTTAAAATGGATTAATTCAAATATTAAAACTACTAGCCTATATAAAAAAGTCAAAATAAAGTCACTGGAAAGGTTTGTAAAAAAAGATCGAGAGTCCGGTGGTTCAATTGCAGTTGAAACATCAATTAGTGGTGTTAGAAAAATTTTAAAAGCTCTTAGATCTCAAAAAGCAATATGTTTTGCAGCCGACCAAGTGCCTCAGAGAGGACTTGGTGAGTATATTAAGCTTTATAACAGAGACGCTTATACAACCACGCTTGTTCAGACACTAGCAACCAAAACAAATGCCCCAGTTCTTTACTTTTATCTAAATTCTAATAAAGATAACTTTTTATCAATCACATTAAAACAATGCAATAGTAAGATCTATGATGATAGTAAGCACAAACTATTATTAAATCAAGACATAGAAAAAATCATAAATACAAGACCTATTGACTACTCTTGGGAATATAAGAGATTTAAAAAAGCCAGGCCTCCTGACAAAGATCCGTATAAAGTTATTTAGCCCAAAACATTGGGGTTAATATAACCAATAATGTGAAAATTTCTAATCTGCCTAAAAGCATCGCAAATGCAAGCACTCCCTTTGAAAAGGAATTAATACTTGCATAATTTTCTGAGACAATTCCAAGACCAGGGCCAAGATTGTTTAGACATGCGCCAACAGCAGAAAATGCAGATTCAAGGTCTAGCCCTGATACCAAGATCGCAAGAAGCAATATTACAAATGAAATGACATATATTGAAAAGAACCCCCACACAGATGTTGCAACTTTATCATCAACACTCTTAGACCCTATTTTTAGAGATATAACTGAATTTGGATGAATTATTTTCATTATATTTTTATATGCATGATTTAACATAATCATAATCCTCCAAGACTTAATACCTCCACCTACAGATCCAGAACATGCGCCTATAAAAGCACCAATTAATAAGAGAAAAGATATTGAGAAAGGCCAGTTCGAACTATTCCCAATTGAAAAGCCGGTTGTTGTAACTGTTGAGACAGTGTGAAATGCTAATTCTCTGAATGAAGGAGAGTTGTTGTCGCCGCTTATAAATATACTTATAAGCAAGGCGATAATAAAAATTATTATCATAAATGATACAAAAAACCTAAATTCTGGATCAAATATATATTTAAGTGGTTTTTTCTTATAAAGAGCAAAATAATGAAGGGCAAAACTAAATGAGGACATCAGCATGAATAACATACATATAAGTTCTATGGATAGACTGTTAAAATAACCAATACTTTCATCATGTGTAGAAAAACCTCCAATAGCAACTGTTGACATAGCATGAGAAATTGCATCAAAAACTGACATTCCGTTTAAGTAATACAAAAATCCGCAAAGGCACGTTAGCCCAAAATATATAATCCACAATGCTTGAGCAGTTTCTTTAATTCGCGGCGTTAGCCTTTGTTCCCCCATGGCTCCTGGAACCTCAGTCTTATATATTTGACCACCACCTATTCCTAGAAGAGGCATAACAGCAATAGCCAAAACGATAAGACCCATGCCCCCCATCCATTGCAATAATTGCCTATAAAATAATATTGACTCAGGCAATTCTCCTAGGCTCGATATTACAGTTGCCCCAGTAGTTGTAATACCAGACATTGACTCAAAAACAGAATCTATAGGACTCATCCCACTTAAATAAAAAGGTATTGATCCTGCCAAAGAAAGAACAATCCAAAACATAACTATAATAACGAATCCATCTTTTTGAGAAAGATCGCTTTCAATGTTTCTTGTTATATATAGACCAACAAAACCAACCATTGAAATAGATAGCAAAGTCTTTATAAATAAGGCCATAGCGCCATCGTCATAGACAAATGAAATAATTATTGGAAATATAAAAGATAAACTAAATAATAATATTAATATGCTAAAAAGATTTAATATAGATTTGGGGTTCATTATGACTTCTTAAACAAAACCTCAACCTCAGACATCATATCTTTGTTGGCAAGAAATATTATCAAGTGATCATTTAAACAAAGTTCAACTTCTGATTCCGGCATTAGAAGCTCGCCATGTCTTATCACGGCGCCAATAGAAGAGCCTTCAGGCAATGGGATTTCTCTTAAAGACTTACCAAATAATCCTGAGGTATATTCATTTGCATGAACTACGCCTTCAATAGCCTCAGCTCCAGTATCCATTTTCAAAAGAACATCTTGGGCTACGTCACTTTCTCGTAGGTCTTGAAGCACAGAGGATACAGTTAGTCGATATGGAGCAACATAGATATCTATAAACCCTGGAACAAGGCCCAAGTAGGAAGGGTTATTTAAAATTATCATAGTTTTTTTGGCACCCATTTTTTTTGCTAACAATGAAGACATTAGATTTGTTTCATCATCGTCAGTTAGAGCGCAAAAAATATCTATATTTTCAATACTTTCGCTCTTAAGAAGATCTTCGTCTGTTGCAGAACCGTGAAGCACAATTGTTTTTTCTAGTTTTTTTGAAAGTTTTGAACATCTATCTTTGTTAGAGTCAACAAGCTTAGTTTTATAGTCACTTTCAATTTCCTTAGCCAAAGAAAATCCTATCTTTCCTCCACCAACAATCATTACTCTTGAATATACATCTTTTTTATCTCTAAACTCATTTACAGTCTGATCTATATTTGATTCTGATGAAATAAAGTATATTTCATCATTTTCTTTTATCACCGTATCTCCTTTAGGTATAAACGGCTTTCCTTTTCTATAAATAGAGGCAACAAAAGCATCTGTATCTGGCATGTCATCTTTAAATGCTTTTAGTTCCCTTCCAACAAGCTTGCCTTTTTTCTTTGCTTTTACACTAACTAAATTAACGCTACCATCTGCAAATTTTTCAATTTGTTCTGCTCCAGGATGTAAGATTAGTTCTTTTAGGTGACCCATAACCTCTTTTTCAGGACTTATAACCATATCAATAACCTTTTCACCAAATATATCTAAGTCTTCTGTATAAGAGTTTTCTGCTAATCTGCAGATTGTTTTCTTAACATTGAATTGCTTCTTTGCTACTTGGCATGCAATTATATTTACTTCATCATTAGAAGTTACTGCAATAATTGTTGTTGATTCATCAGCGCCTGCTTTTTTAATTGAAAGAGGATGAGCAGCATGACCCTCGACAGTCATGATATCTAATTTTTCTTCAAGGCTGGAAAGGGCCGATTTATTTTGATCCACAATTGAGACGTCATAGTTATTATTAACTAGAGCCCTAGCAAGACTCCCTCCAACTCGACCAGCACCTAAGATTAGTACTTTCATATTGTGTAAATTAAACCTCTTTTTAAATAATTAAAAGAGTTATATGAAAAATAAATTTCATTTAAAAAATGATTGATATGAATTAAATACATCCAATGAAGATATTTTATTCTTATTAGGAAACTGTAAGTTAGTAATTACTATCACTGAATCAATTGTATTTATATATATACCAGATCTGTCTATTTTATTTATAGATCCAGCTTTTCCATTAGAAGCTTCTTGAGAAATTGAAATTTCATGTATTTTTATCTGGACTCCGTTAAACTCGAAAGACAGCCCAGGCCAATCAAAATAAGCTCTAAATTTATTTATTATATTTATTGAAAAATCATTAAAATCCGTAATGGAATCTTTTTTTAAAATTTTTCTACAGTATGTTGCCATAGAGTTGTTTTGATTTAAAATTGTGAAAGTCTTATTTTTAATAACTTTGATTACATCAAATATGTTTTCAATTGTTAAGTCTGTTAATTTTTTTTCTAACGTAATTTTATTATCACCCTTATCTATTCTAATAGTATTTGTTTCTAAAATTCCTCCCTCATCAAGACCCTCGTTCATTTGCATGAATGAAATGCCTGTCTCTTTGTCTCCATTAAGTATTGAAGAATGAATTGGGGAGGCGCCTCTATATTTTGGCAATATTGAGAAATGGACATTTAATACCATCAAGGCTGGTAACTCAAGAAGCCACTTAGGAATCAACTTGCCATAGGCAATAACTATAACCAAATCTATATCTAAATTCTTAATTTCACCAACAAAGTTTGGACTATCTAATGTTTTTGGTTTAAAAATATTAAGGTTATGTTCTTTCGCTATTCTCGCAACCTCAGATTCATATAATCTTGTTCCTCTTTTGCCCTTTTTATCAGGTTGCGTTAAAACACCTTTTATTTTTAAAGATGGATCTTTTGCAAGGGAATCCAAGATTTCAGATGAGCTTTTAGGCGATCCAGCAAATAATATATTCATATATAGTTAAATCTGTTATTTTCTGTTATATTCTTTTAAAAGTTTGCTTCTTACGCGTTCTCTCTTAAGAGCACTAACATAATCAACCATTAATTTTCCTTCTAAATGATCAATTTCATGCTGAATGCACACAGTAAGAAGGCCTTCAGGCTTTTCTATATGTTCATTACCTTTTAGATCCTGCCACATAAGCTCTATTTTGTCTGGCCTTGATATTTTTTCATTAAAACCTGGAATAGAAAGACAGCCTTCTTCATACTCAAAAAAACTATTGTTTTCTCTAACTGTATATGTTGGATTTACAAAGATTTTTGGGTCATTTCTTTCTTCAGATAGGTCCATTACTATTAGCCTTATATGTTCATTAACTTGCGTAGCAGCTAAACCAATACCATTCGCATCATACATAGTCAAAAGCATATCATCAGCTAATTTTTGTAGACTTTTGTCGAATTTAGTTACTTTTTTTGCAACTTTTCTTAGACGAGGATCGGGAAAGATTAAAATTTTCAATTTTTTAGCCATATTTACTATTTTTTCATTATAATTGCGTGATTATAATCTAGTTAATTATTTAAGAGTAAAAAAAATGACAAACGAAACAACGCAGGTAGCTATAATCATGGGATCAGACTCAGATTTGCCCATTGTAGAGGCAATTTTTCCTATTTTAGAGTCATTTGGTGTTAAATTCACAAAAAATGTTATGTCTGCTCACAGAACGCCTCATGATGTTATGGAATTGATTAAAAAATCAGAAAATAACGGCTGTAAGGTATTTATTGCAGCTGCTGGAATGGCAGCACATCTTGCTGGAGCCGTTGCTGCTCATTCAACTAGACCTGTTATAGGTATCCCTATTGAGTCAGGAGGAATGGGAGGCATAGATTCTCTTCTTTCTACCGCAATGATGCCACCTGGTGTTCCAGTTGCTACCGTAGCAGTTGGAAAGAGCGGGGCTAAAAATAGTGCAATTTTAGCAGTTCAAATCCTCGCTACCGGCAATGATGATCTTGCTCAAAAACTCGTCGAATATAAACAAAATATGAGAGATGAAGTTATAGAGAAAGATAAAAAACTTAACTCATAATTGAATAAATTTTCACTAGATGCAAACTCCTCTGCTGAGTGGTTAAATAATGGAAAAATACTTATACATCCAACAGAATCAATTTGGGGTTTTGGGTGTGACGCATTTAACGAAAGCTCTGTAAATAAAATTTTCGATTTAAAAAAAAGAGATAAAAACAAGAACTTTATTCTGCTTGCCAATTCAATTGACTCTATCGAAAAAAAATTATGTTTCTTATCAGATAATGATAAAAATTTCTTGGCAGAATATTGGCCAGGAGCTTATACATTTTTAATTAAATATAATGATGATATTCCTGAGCATTTAAAAAATTATACAAATAAAATTGCTATAAGAGTAAGTAATCACTTACCTATAAAGTCACTTTTGAGTTGTTTTTCAGGATTTATGATTTCTACCTCAGCCAATATCTCTGGTGAAAAAATTATAAATAATCCTAAAGAAATTCTTAATACTTTTGAATATGATGAACTTGCATATTATGATGAATTACTTGGAAACAATAAGAGCCCTTCTCAAATTATTGATTTAGAGACAAAAGAAATTATTCGAGCATAAAATGATTTACGACTTAGAGAAAGAATTTAAAAATATGCAGTCTTTTGTTCAGACTAAATTTGAGAAATTAGAGACATCTAAAAATTTGAATATAGCTAACGAAGAATGGATAAGGCCTGAAGGTGGTGGAGGAATCACATATGTTGTTTCCGAAGGAAATTTTTTTGATAACTGCGCTATTAATTTTTCTTCAATTTACGGAAAAGATCTACCAAAATCTGCGTTAGCTAAGAATATAAAAACGAAATATGGTTACAGGGCTATGGGCATATCTGTTATATCACATCCCAAGAATCCTCATGTTCCAACAAGTCATATGAATGTAAGATTATTCGGCATTCTAGATAAAAATAATGAAATTGAGACTTGGTGGATAGGCGGAGGATATGATTTAACACCTTTCATACCCTATAAAGATGATATTGTGCACTGGCATAATGGTGCAAAAGCGATACTAGAGCCACTAGGCATTGGTCTTTACGAAGAATATTCAAATAACTGCAATAATTACTTTAAAATTCCTCATAGAAACGAAAGAAGGGGTGTTGGAGGTATATTTTTTGATGGTTTAAGCAATTTTCCATCTCCCAAAGAAGCCACATCTTTTCTCAAAGAAGTCGTTTCTTCGTATGTAGAGTCGTATCTAGATATCGCAAATAAAAGAAAAGGCCTTAAATTTAATGAAATCCAAAAAGAATTTCAGCTTTACAGAAGAGGGAGATATGTAGAATTTAACCTAGTTTATGATAGAGGTACTTCATTTGGTCTTCAGTCAAATGGAAGAGTCGAATCAATATTGGCCTCTTTACCAGCTAGTGCAAAATGGTCATACAAAAAATCTAAAGAATATGAAGCATTAGAAAAAGATTTATTGGAATATATTAATAGAGATTGGAATGTCTAAAAAATTCAAACTGGGAGTTATTGGGAACCCGATAGAGCACTCATTATCACCCTATATTCATTCAAGGTTTGCAAGAAATGAAAATATAAATATTGAATATTTGCCATATAAAGTTGATGACAATGATTTTCATTCATTTATAAAAGAATTTTTTAAAGATGCTATGGCAAGGGGATTAAATGTTACCCTGCCTCATAAAAAGAAAGCTGCGCTGATTGAAGGTGAAATATCAAATGAAGCTAAGTTTATAAATGCTGTTAATACTATTACAAAAAATGAAAAAAAAATCTCTCTTCAATCAACGGATGGCATAGGTTTCATATCAGATCTTCAGAAAGATAAAAATTTTAACTTTAAAGGCGCAAATATTCTTTTCATAGGAGCTGGCGCAGCCGCCGAAAGTATTCTATATAAACTAGCTAAAGAGAAAACTTCGCATATATCTATTATGAACAGAACTGAGGAAAATGCAGAAAGATTAATAAGAAAATTTTCAAACCTGGCATCAATCAATAATGCCGATAATTTTAAAAATAATTATGATTTGATAATTAACTGTTCGTCAGCCGGCTTAACAGGTGAATTCAAACCTATTAAAGAGATATCTATCAATAAAGATTCTTTTTTTTACGATTTAAATTACTCACTGGTTGAGACCCCTTTTTGTAAATGGGCAGCAGAAAGATCAGATAATGTGTTTGACGGTACCGGGATGTTGGTTTACCAAGCAGCTCATTCATTCAAGGCATGGTTTCAAGTCTTTCCTGAAACAAAATCTGTTCTTGAAGATCTTGAGAGCATGAGAGAATGAAAAGATTTGTTCAATTTATTGCAGGAGCAATCTGCCCAGTCTGTAAAGAGACAGATACCATCGCATTAAACACTAATAACGATGAGATATATTGCGTAAAATGTGATTTTAAAGACAAAAGACCCTCCGAAGAAGGATTGAAAAATACAAAAGAAATCAATGTAGTTAATTTGCATGATTTTAAGAAAAGCAAAAATAAAAATTGATAGAAATTACAACTACAAACATATATCATACACCTCGAAAAAAGCTTTTTAATTTTGTTACTTTTATATAAATAGCTTATAATATAATATAAGCATTTTTTATTATTTAAGACACACTTACTATAGGGCCAATAATGTTTTTTAAATTTTCTAGAAATTTAAATAAGAGTTTATCTCTTCTAGTAATATTTTTAGCAACACCTCTTCTGAATGCTGACTGGTTCGCATTAAATATGACAAGAGGTATTACTGATATCAGCAATGAAGTTTTCGAGCTTCATATGTTAATTTTTTGGATATGTGTTGCAATAGGCGCCCTTGTTTTTGCGGTTATGTTTTACTCGATGTGGGCACACACTAAGAAGAAAAACCCTGTCCCAGCTAAATTTCATGAGAATCATAAATTAGAAATAGCATGGACTATAATTCCTTTTCTCATTCTAATTGCAATGGCTATTCCGGCCTCAAAAACATTAGTAAAAATTTATGATGATGAAGCTGGAGATATTAATATTCAGGTAACAGGATATCAGTGGAAATGGCAGTATAGATATCTTGAAGATGACGTTAGCTTTTTTTCAAATCTATCTACAGATCTTGATGAAATATATAACCTAGTTCCAAAAGGTGAAAACTATCTTCAAGAGGTCGATGAGATGGTTGTTATTCCAGCAGGTAAAAAAGTTAGATTTCTTATAACCGCAAATGATGTTATTCATTCGTGGTGGATGCCAGCATTTGCAATAAAACAAGATGCAATTCCAGGATTTGTTAATACGGCTTGGACAGTAGTTGATACTCCAGGCATTTATAGAGGAAAATGTACGGAATTGTGTGGAAAGAATCATGGATTTATGCCAATTGTCGTGAAGGTAGTTGAACAAGACGAATATGATTTATGGGTTGATAATAAAAGACAAGAGGCAATTAAGTTAGCTGAATTAACTACTAAAGATTGGAGCACCGAAGAACTTATGGAAAGAGGACAAACAGTTTATGAAGTTAATTGCGTTGCATGTCATCAGACAGAAGGTCAGGGCATCGCTGGTATATTTCCAGCTTTAGCAGGAAGCGAGATAGCCTTATATGATAAAGAAAGACATATAGAGATATTAATGGAAGGAGTTCAAGGCGCTGCTATGAACTCATTTGATTATCTATCTGAAGTTGAACTAGCAGCAGTAATTACTTATTCAAGACAAGCATGGGGTAATGCTGAAAAAGGCGACGGTGAAATAGTGGTTCCAAAAGAAATAGTAGATTACAAAGAACCAAAAATATAATAGGAAAAATATTATGAGTGCAGTAATAGAAAATCATCATGATGACCATCATCACGGACCTGCTAAAGGCATAACTAGATGGTTATATACAACAAATCATAAAGATATAGGAACATTATATTTATGGTTCAGTTTTGCCATGTTTTTAATTGGCGGCGCCATGGCTATGATCATAAGAGCAGAGTTATTTCAGCCAGGAATGCAAATCGTAGAGCCTGAGTTTTACAATCAAATGATAACTTTGCATGGTCTTATTATGATATTCGGTGGAGTAATGCCTGCTTTTGTCGGGCTAGCTAACTGGTTGGTTCCAATGCAAATTGGAGCACCAGATATGGCTTTACCTAGAATGAATAATTTAAGTTTTTGGATCTTGCCGTTTGCATTTTTTATCTTACTTTCATCTTTATTTATGGAAGGAGGAGCCCCAAATTTTGGATGGACTTTTTACGCGCCTCTTTCAACAACCTATGCACCTCCAAGCGTAACCTTCTTTATTTTTTCTGTTCATATAATGGGCGCTTCATCAATAATGGGCTCTATTAACGTTGTAGTGACTATTATGAATATGAGAGCTCCAGGAGTTACTCTGATGAAGATGCCATTGTTTGTATGGTCTTGGCTGATAACAGCATATTTGCTAATTGCAGTTATGCCTGTTCTTGCTGGAGCCGTTACCATGATGTTGATGGATATCCATTTTGGTACAAGTTTCTTTAATGCAGCTGGTGGCGGAGATCCAGTTTTATTCCAGCACATTTTTTGGTTTTTTGGGCATCCAGAGGTTTATATAATGATTCTGCCTGCCTTCGGAATCGTTTCACATATAATTGAAACTTTTTCTAGAAAACAATTATTTGGATACTCTTCAATGGTATGGGCAATGTTATCAATTGCGATATTATCATTTGTAGTATGGGCGCATCATATGTTCACAGTTGGTTTGCCTTTGGCAGCTGAAATCTTCTTTATGTGGGCTACCATGCTTATAGCAGTTCCCACAGGAGTAAAAGTTTTTAATTGGGTGGCTACAATGTTTAGAGGCTCAATAACATTTGAAACCCCTATGCTATTTGCTATTTCATTTGTAGTTTTATTCACAATTGGGGGGCTTTCTGGCTTAATGCTTGCAATTGTTCCAGCAGACTTCCAATATCATGACACATATTTTGTTGTTGCCCATTTTCATTATGTATTAGTCCCAGGAGCAATATTCTCAATTATGGCAGCAGTTTATTATTGGATTCCTAAATGGACTGGCAATATGTACGATGAAAGACTTGGAAAGCTTCACTTTTGGCTCTCATTTATAGGAGTAAACGTTGCCTTTTTCCCACAACACTTTATTGGATTAGCTGGAATGCCAAGAAGATACCCAGACTATGCATTGCAGTTTGCTGATTGGAATATGGTCTCAAGTGTTGGAGCCTTTTTGTTTGGATTTTCTCAACTTTTATTCTTATTTATAGTGCTTAAAACAGTAATGGGCGGCAAAAAAGCAACTGCTCAAGTGTGGGAAGGAGCAAAAGGATTAGAATGGTCTGTAGAATCGCCTGCTCCATATCATACTTTTACCTCACCACCGGAGCTTGACTGGACTCCTTCAAAGGCTGATTAATGAATAAGGGCGCAAAAAAAACATTAACAAAACTAATTATTGCAGTTCCATTAATGTTTGCATTTGGGTTTGCTCTTGTGCCTTTATATGATGTTTTTTGTGAAGTTACTGGTATAAATGGAAAAGTGTTTCAATCAGAACATTCTGATGAATTGTTAATAGACAATGGAAGATCAATCGCTTTACAGTTCATTTCTACAAACAACGAAAACATGCCATGGACTTTCAAACCATCAGAACAAGTTATGAAAATAGAGACTGGCAAATATCACACAGCAACCTTTTATGTAAAAAATACTACTAACAAAAAAATGGTTGCCCAGGCTGTCCCTAGTGTTGCTCCATCAAATGCAGCTGAACACTTAAAAAAGTTAGAATGTTTTTGTTTTGAACAACAAGAGTTAATGCCAGGAGAAGAGGCATTATTGCCAGTTAAGTTACTTGTATCAAATGAATTACCATCAAATATTAAAAACATAATTTTGTCTTATACAATATTTGATATTACTGATTATGATGATGAGGCCTTGGCTCATCATGAGATGGGTGTGGAGTAAAAAATATGAGCGGTGGAAGCTATTATGTTCCTGATCAAAGCAGATTTCCTATCTTCATGGCCTTCTCTTTATTTTTGCTTGTTATGGGTGCTTCCAGCACGATTAATAATTTAGACGATCCAACAAGTAACTCAGTCTATATCCTATATTCTGGCTTTGGCTGTTTATTTTTGACAATGTTCTTTTGGTTTAGACAAGTAATCAAAGAGCATCTTGCTGGCTTGGATTCAAATCAATTAAAACAATCATATGTTTATGGCATGGCCTGGTTTATTTTCTCAGAGGTAATGTTTTTTGCAGCATTTTTTGGAGCCTTATTTTATGTCAGAACACTTGCGGTTCCATGGTTGGCTGGAGAAGGCGAAAAAGGTATAGGAATTGCTGCAATAGAGCTTTGGCAGGGATTTGAATCAACCTGGCCAGTTATCACCACACCAGATCAAGGAGAGGGTTATGTCTTAGCTGAAAAAAGTATGGCCTGGCCTGGTTGGGACCATGCACTAAAATGGTTGCCACTATGGAACACAATAGTCCTTCTAAGCTCAAGCGTTACAGTACATTTTGCACATCTTGGCCTAAAGAATGGAGACAGAAAGAAGTTTAATATTTTACTTGGCGTAACTGTTTTTCTTGCATTAATTTTTGTAGGACTTCAGGCCGCTGAGTACTATGAAGCATACGCGCATTATGGTTTAACATTAAATTCAGGAATTTATGGCTCAACATTTTTTATGTTGACTGGCTTTCATGGGTTTCACGTTATGATGGGTGGTTTTATGCTAGGTATAATGTTGGCAAGGTCTGTTTTCGCAGGTCATTTTGAAGATCATGATCATTTTGGATTTGAAGCTGCATCATGGTATTGGCATTTTGTTGATGTGGTCTGGGTGATGCTGTTTTTATTTGTTTATATACTCTAATTAAGAGCCATCCCAAGGAACACTGTTCCCAAGCTCTCCTGTATATAAACCAATAGCCACTAATATGATTAAAACTGCTGCAAAAAAGACCCTAAGACCTAGAAAATATACAGTTCTTTTTCTACCTGTTTCTCCTTTGTCTACTAAGAGAAAGAATAGGCCACCAGCAAGTGAAAGAAGTAATAGAGGTATAACGATATAAATAAGTGTTGTAATCATAGAGAATCCTAAAACATATATACTTTAACAGATATGAGAAGAAATAAATTTAAACCTGGAAAAAGAATTACAGTTTTTTTTATATTCTTTGCAGGTTTATTTTTTTCATTAGGCCTTTGGCAAATCGAAAGGGGCCAAGCAAAAACAGTTATCATCAGCGAGTTTAATTCTAATCTTAAAGAACAACCAAAATATTTAAATAACGATTCAAAAAAATGGGATAGAGTATTTGTAGAAGGAAGATGGGACAAATCAAAGCAAATATTAATTGATAATATAATTCATAAAGGAATTGCAGGATATAAGGTTCTTACGCCTTTAGAAATCGAGGGGCAAGATAAATTAATATTAGTCGATAGGGGTTGGATAAAAAGAAATAAATCTAGAGAGATTCTTCCAAACATAGACCTCAAGGAAAATACTGTAAAAGTTAGCGGGGTGCTAGAATTACCTGAGCTAGGTTTAGTTTTATCTGATGATTTATTAACAGAAGGCTGGCCAAAGGTCTCTCAAACTAAAAATTCTGAAATTCTTGTAAAAGAATATGAGGAAAATATATCAAACTTTATACTTTTGGCAGATCCGTTGCTAAAAAACAGTCTTGAATATATTAAAATTACTCCTACAAACATGATGCCATCAAAACATTATGGATATGCGGCTCAATGGTTTTCAATGTTTTTTGTATTATGTTTAATGTTTGTTTGGTTTGGGTTTAAAAGAAATGAGAAGTAAAATTTTTTTAGCATCAATTTTATTAACGCCAATTCTGGTTGTGACGTTTTCGACTCTTTATTTCAATATGGGAATGTCTCCGGAGGGTACAAAAAATAATGGGATTTTTTTTAAAAGCTATTTCAATTTTAATCAATTTAAGGATAGCAGAGGTAATCAAGATCTAATTGAGTTTGAAGATGGAAAATGGGTACTATCAGTATATGTAACTGATATAGAGAAAAGTTCAGAATCAATATACTTAATGAGACAACTCAATGTTGCATTAAATAGAGATATTAACAAATTAAAAAGAGTGGTTTTTTATTCAAACAAATTACTTGAAAATGATTTAAAAGTTATTCAGTTGGAATATCCAAGACAGGTTTTGATTGAAGATAAAAATGGAGTTTTGCTCAATGTTTTACAAAGAAACTCTAAAATGAATTTTAGTGTTGAGAACCCTATTTTTGTTATAGACCCATACGGCAGGGCGGTAATGTATTTTAATATGGATACTGATCCAAAGTTAATTCTCAAAGATTTAAAGGTGTTAATTTAATGAACCAAATAAAAAATTTATCTCTCATTGGTATATGCATGGCATTTGTGGTTATCGCTTTAGGTGCTTGGACTCGTTTAGTTGATGCGGGCTTGGGATGTCCAGATTGGCCAGGCTGTTATGGGTTTGTTTTTTGGCCTAATGACGAAGTTGAAATAGCTCTAGCAGAAAGCAGGTTTCCAATGTTTCCCTATGACATTAACAAAGCAATTCCAGAACAAGTTCATAGACTCTTTGCTGCTGCTCTAGGACTTATTGCGATTCTACTTGTTTATTTCTCATTCAATAAAACAAATAATAAAGCTATTCAAAGATGGACCGTTTTTCTGTTGGTCCTTATTTGTTGTCAAGGCTTATTTGGTTATTTAACTGTTAGTCTAAAGCTGCTTCCAATAATAGTTACAACCCATTTATTTGGAGGATTTGCAACCCTTACGCTTTTGTATTTCATCTATCTTAAGTCTCGAGACTTTGAGATATTTAATCAAATAAATATTTCAAATTTAAAAGGCATAGCCGCAATAGCTCTAATCGTTTTAGTTTTTCAAATATTTCTAGGAGTTTGGACCAGCACTAATTACGCTTCTCTTGCATGCGCAGATTTTCCAACCTGTCAGGGTAGTTATTTGCCTGATATGGATTTTAAGAACGGTTTTAACTTAAACCAAGAGGTGGGACCTAATTATTTATATGGATTGCTAGATAATCCTGCAAGAGTTGCCATTCATTATTCTCATAGAATTTCTGCTTTGTTAGTTACGCTAATATTCTTGATACTAATGTCTAGGCTATGGTTTTCTGATGCTGCCCCATTGGCCTCTACTTTAGGAATATTATTGCTCACTCAAATAACACTTGGGATAATTAATGTTGTATATGTATTGCCGTTATATGTAGCAATATCCCATAACTTAGCCGCAGCATGTCTGTTGCTAGCAACATTTACTATTAACTATTTAGCTTGGAAAAGATGACACTTCTAAAAAGCTATTATCAATTATGCAAACCAAATGTAGTGTATATGATGTTGATATGTGCCTTTGTTGGAATGCTTCTGGCTGAAGATACCATTAATTCAATTGGATACTTGTTTCTTTCATTAACAGGAATAGCTTTTTGCGCTGCTTCAGCTGCAGCAGTCAATCAAGTGATAGATAGGAACACAGATGCTTCTATGACCAGAACAGACCAAAGGCCACTTCCCCAAGGCGAGCTATCAGCAAAACATGCTTCTATATTTGCTCTTGTAATTGGGATTATCGGAGCCTTGATTCTTTATATATATGTAAATACCCTGACTATGCTTTTAACTTTAGCTTCTTTAGTGGGATATGCATTTATTTATACAATCTATTTAAAAAGAGCAACTCCTCAAAATATTGTAATAGGTGGTTTAGCAGGCGCGGCACCACCTCTGCTTGGATGGTCATCTGTAACTAATACAATCGATCCATATGCACTTTTATTAGTATTAATAATTTTTGTATGGACGCCTCCTCACTTTTGGGCATTAGCTATATACAGAAAGGATGAATATGCAAAAGAATCAATACCGATGCTTCCAGTAACCCATGGTGTTGAATTTACAAAATTACAGATTGTTCTTTACACCATTATTTTATTTATAGTAAGTGTTTTGCCATATGTGGTTTTAATGTCAGGTGAGATTTATCTTTTTTCTTCGCTAATTTTGAGTACCATATTTTTATATTATTCAGTAAATCTTTACTTCAGCAATGATGATGAAGATGCCATGAAAACCTTTCAATTTTCTATCTATTATATTTTTTTGATTTTTCTTGCTTTGTTAATAGATCACTACTTGATTACAATTTAATGACAATAAAGAAAAATATATTTTTAATCGCATTATTCATTTTTGTAGTTTTAACACTTTTCATAAATAAACTTACAACACCAAGGGTTCTTAGCTCAAATGAGCTTCTTATAAATGGATTATTTTTATTTGAATCACCAAAACAAATCTCTAACTTTAGTTTTTATTCAGCAAATAGTGAAGAATTTACAAAGTCAAACCTAATTGGGAAATGGACTTTAATGTATTTTGGTTTCACAAGGTGCCCAGATGAATGCCCAACAACTATGTATCAAATGTCAAAGCTAACTAAAGTCCTTAGAGAAAAAGAATTTCCATTGGAGGACAAGCAGTGGATCTTGGTTTCAATTGATCCAGAAAGAGACACCCCAGAAGATATCGATAAATATGCAAAGGGGTTTGATAAAGATTTTGTAGGCGTTGTTAATTCAAGACCAATGCTTTTAAATTTAGCTACACAACTTTCAGTAAATAATATTATGCCAGTTGGAAATAATGCAGATCATTCTCACTTAGATAATCATGTAAATAATATTATTTTGTTGAATCCAGATGGAGAATTTGCTGGAGTATTTAGACCACCTTTTGATATCTCAAGACTTTCATTAACCTATCAATCTGTAACTGCTAATTGATTGCATTTAAAATAAGACTATAAAAAGTGCTAATATTTGGACTTTCATTCCTTAAAGAAGCCCCAATGGCATTAGGTACTGTGGCTATCCAATTTGATTGAGATAAATTATTAGGATTAAGTTTCATTTTTCTATCTTGGGATAAGTTTTGTATGGGAGCATAAAGACTAGCCCTGACCACAACTATATTTCTATCGAAATCTATTGTGATGTATTGTCCATCAAAACCAATAGTTGAGATGATTGACTCTTCGCAATTAGATTGAGACCTTGCGCATATTGTCCAAAACTGAAGACCGTATGATTGTAAATTTTTTATCAATTCAACGTAAGAACTATATTTCTGATTGCTGCCTTCCCAGATGCCACCAAGTAACAGCATCTGACCAAACTTAGCAAAATCTCTTGCTGTACTATCTAAACAACAATACGCTAAATAATTTCCATTAGATTGACCTAAGCTTGTATAGTCCCTCCACCAAGACGCATCGATGCCAATCTTTGAAAAAAGATTATATTCTGCGTAGGTTTGGATATCTTGACCTGTAGATCTAAAGAGGATTTCTCCTAATACCATGGTATCGCAATTTGAATATAGAAATGCACCTCTTGTGAAAATATTTAATCCGTTTTCATACCATGAATAATATCCATTCGAAGCTAAATTCCGGTTTATACATTCTGACATTTGATCATCAGCATAGACAATATTTCCCCCAGAACTTGAGTCAGCTGCGCTCTGGCATTCACTTAAATTTTGAGTACTTGAGTTGAAACAAATAGGCACCAAGCCTGATCTCATATCTAAAAGCTCTTTAATTGTTATTGAAGATCTTTCATCTGAAGACCATTCAGAGATATAGTCAGAAGCTGAATCATCAATCGAGCCTATTGAACCCAATTCAACTGCAATACCAATGAGAAAACTAGTAAATGATTTTGCTGTAGACCAAGAGCTAATAAAACTATCCTTGTCGCGCTGAGCATATAAGTTTTTATAAAAGGTAGAATTTTCGCCTAATTCAGAAGCTAAATTATTAGCTTCATTATCAGTGATGCCTCTATATCTTTCAGCAATTAATTTACCATCTTTTATCACAACTACAGCTTGGGTATAAGAGCCGTCTTGAAAGGCATAATCTATAGCAGAATCAAGATATGAAGAATTCATACCTACGCTTTCAGGTGTTACGTTCTCCCATATAAGGGGATGAGTTGGGTTAACTATAGAAGGGGTATTTGGAACATCTATTGTAACAGGATTCGAAGATGAGCCCCCGCCACAAGATATTAATATCAAAGAAAGTAAGCTAGCAAAAGTTTTTCTCATCAAAAATTACTAATTAGCTGTGTCCGACTCAATACTTATAAGCTCACCTCTTTTTGCTCTAACCCTGTCTCCATTAACAAAGAAACTTTTCAAAGGTTTCCAAAATATTTTGAGCAGTGCAAAAACTGCGAGTAGTATTACAATGTTACCCTTTTTCTTTTTATTATCATCATCGAACGCCTCTGAAATTTTTCCTAAAATAAAAAGAATCATCACAAGAGTAAAAAGAAGTTTAAATACAAGCATGAATAGA
>MDTB01097565.1_pt1 | contig 29355 bp, 28 predicted proteins | sample 811161 | NCBI WGS metagenome assembly MDTB01 (sample SAMN05326650, study PRJNA326480) | marine metagenome | isolation source: seawater | place: Mediterranean Sea | collected 2009
AAATTCCTTTTTCATTTTCTCACAACTTAAAACTGAATATTTTGGTCGTCTGGCCTTAGTAGGATAAACTGAGGTATCAACGGGGTTTACCTTACAATAAGTATGAGTATATTGTTTAATCTTATGAGCCAAACCATACCATGTTGTTTTTCCACTGTTCGTAAAGTGATATACTTCTACACCAGTTGTTGAGTGATTTTGATCCAAAGCTTTTAGAGTTGAAGCTGCAAGGTCCAAAGCATAAGTTGGAACTCCTATTTGGTCTGCTACTACATTAATTTCTTCTTTGCCATGCAATAGGGAGAAGATGGTCTTCACAAAGTTTTTACCATAAGGGCTGAATAACCAGGAAGTGCGAATGATCCAACCATTAATACCAGAAGTTTGCATGACCGTTTCACCTTCTGCCTTGGTATTGCCATATACTCCTATGGGGTTCAAAGGATGATCCTCACTGTAAGGAGTATCAGCTGTCCCATCGAAAACGTAGTCAGTAGAATAATGAATTAGTTTGAATCCAAATGTTTTGGATAATTCACAGAGTGAATCAATAGCCTGAAAATTTAGTTGTCGAGCCCTTTGAGGTTCATCTTCTGCATTATCGACAGCCGTATAGGCGGCACAATTGATTAATACATCTATGGATGTTGAATTAAAAAATTGCTTCAATTGTTCCTGGTCCAAAAGATTGAATTCTGGAAGGTCTTTGAAAAAGAATTTAAAATGTGGGAAATGTGGTGCCCAATATTGAAAAGATTGTCCCAGTTGCCCATTGGCGCCAATGACTAAAATTCTAATCATAAAGCGCTTGAGAATAATCAAAATGGTGGGCTTTATCTAGGCTTGGATTTTGTCGATCCTTGGAGGATAGTATTTGTTTCTCAGTGGGGATCTGCCAATCGATACTCAGGGAAATATCGTCAAAACCAATACTTGCTTCGGCATTCTTTTGATAGTAATTATCTACCTTATATGAAAAGACAGCACTCTCACTCAAACAGACATAGCCATGGGCAAAACCTCGGGGGATAAATAGTTGTTTTTGATTTTCGCTGCTTAATTCAACAGCGTAATATTTCCCAAAATCAGGAGAGCCTCTTCGAATGTCTACCACTACATCTAAAACTTGGCCGTGGAGTACGGAAACTAATTTGGATTGCGCAAAGGGTGGAATTTGGTAATGCAAACCTCTGATGACACCAAAGGTGGATTTGGCTTGATTCTCTTGACAGAAATTGATTGAATGACCTACAGCTTTTTCCAAAAGATCAAGCCTAAAGCTTTCAATGAACCAGCCTCTTTCATCTTCAAACTTTTTGGGTTGAATCAATAGTACTTGAGGGAGTGTTGTGGAAGTAATGATCATATGCAGGCTATTTTTGGTAGCGGTCCAAAAGGTACTGACCGTATTCTGTTTTAGACAATTCGTTGGCTATTTTGAGGAGATGATCTTCGGTGATCCACCCTTTTTCAAAGGCTATTTCCTCCAAACATGCAACTTTAAGTCCTTGTCTTTTTTCAACAGTATGAATGAATTGTCCTGCCTCGATGAGGGACTCATGGGTGCCTGTATCGAGCCACGCAAAGCCTCTCCCCAAAATTTTTACCCGTAGTTTTCCAGCCTCTAAAAAAGCCTGATTGACAGAAGTGATTTCTAATTCCCCACGAAGACTCGGTTTTATATTTTTGGCAATTTCTATTGCTTCGTTAGGATAGAAATAAAGTCCCACTATGGCTTTGTCACTTTTAGGATATTGCGGTTTTTCTTCTATTGACAATGCCTTACCCGTTTGATCAAAGTCAATTACTCCATAGCGTTGTGGATCTTTGACGGTGTAGCCAAAAACGGTGGCCATTTTTGTTTGAGTTATAGCTTCCAGCATTAAGGCGTTTAATCCATCTCCATAAAAAATATTATCCCCCAATACTAGACAAATAGAATCTTGACCAATAAAGTCCTCTCCAATAATTAAAGCTTCTGCTAAACCATTAGGATGAGGTTGTACTTTAAATTTAATAGTAATCCCCCATTGACCCCCACCACCCAACAATCGCCTGTATTGGTTGATATCAGTTTTAGTACTAATTACCAAAACCTCTCGTATTCCTGCATTCATTAATACTGAAAGAGGGTAATAAACCATAGGTTTATCATATACCGGAAGGAGTTGCTTGGAAACGCCCAAAGTGACTGGAAATAAACGAGACCCCGTTCCGCCAGCAAGTAGAATGGCTTTCATTTAAATTGAAATTATTTAGATTTAATTTGCTAAATTTAGAATTAACATAATATATGAAAAAAAAAAATCTGTTTTGTAGTTTCAAATTCATTTTTTGCGAATGCATTCCTTCTCAAACCAATTGAAAATCTCTCAAAACATTACTCTATATTCTTAATTTGTAATACAAAAAATAATGATGAAATTAATATTACTCATCCAAATATAAATAAGATTTTTTCAATACAAATTATTAGAAAAATAGCCCCTTTTAGTGATTTAATTTCTTTGATTCAAATTTGTAAAATTATAAGAAAAGAAAAGTTTGATGTAATTCATACCCTTACCCCTAAAGCAAGTCTTTTAGGAATTATAGCTTCATATCTTATGAAGGTACCAAACAGATTTCACACTTTTACTGGTCAAGTTTGGATTTCAAAAAAAGGATTTTTAAGATTTTTATTAATAGCTATTGATCGATTAGTAATAAGGCTCTCGACTCAAATTATTGTAGATGGTAATTCACAAAGGGAGTTTTTAATTGAAAAAAATCTATTAACCGAGGAAAACTCTACGGTATTTAATAATGTATCGACATGTGGTATTAATTTAAAAAAATTTAAACCCGATCCCAAAATTCGAAAAAGAGAAAGGCTAAAATATAAAATCCCAGACTCGGCAACTGTATTTCTGTATCTGGGAAGAATTAACGTAGATAAAGGTATTAAAGAATTAATCGAGGCTTATTTATTACTTAACCGCGAGGATTGTTTTCTTTTTTTAGTTGGTCCTGTTGAAATGGATATCCAAAAACAAATTAAGAAGAAAGATATATTGAGCAAAATTATCTATATACCTTACACAAAAAACCCACAAGAAATAATTCAGTTATGCGACGTCTTTTGTTTTCCTAGTCATAGGGAGGGTTTTGGCTATTCAATTATTGAGGCTTCAGCCCTTGAAAAACCAATAATTTGCAGTAATATTTATGGGCTAAAATATACTTGTATTGATATGAAAACAGGACTGAAACACAAAGTTAAATCAACTCAGGATCTTTTAGAAAAAATGAAATTTGCCCTTGAAGAACCTAAAATTTTTAGGGAAATGGGTAAACGCGGTAGAATTTATGTAAGTGAAAATTTTTCAGAGAAAAAAGTACTTGAAAAATGGGAAGAATTCTACGCAAAATTCTTGTAAATTTATTTTAATTTAAAATTTAAGCCCTCTTTTATACCATCAAAATAGTTTAAAATATATTTCAATTTTTTGTATTTAAAAGCCTTAAATATAGCATAAAAAAATAAGCCAAATAGAAGAAAAAGTAAATCTATACCAAATAGGGATTCTTTTTTATATTTTTTAAAAATCTTAATTATTTCAATATTATCGTTTTTAACTTTTATTAATTCTGACTCTCTATTTTTTTTAGCGTGATAATGGAACAGCCTCGCTTTGGGGATTAGATACATAGAATTTGGATAATTTAATTCTAGACGAATTGAATGTTCTTTATCTTCATAAGCGTGAAATCTATTTTTTGTATCAAAAGGTACTTTTTTAAATATTTCTTTTCTATAAAAAGTTAGACCACCACTGAGCGTATTTAATCTTTTATTTAATCGCTGATCTTCATTTTTATCAATTAATTGATAAAAAACTTCCCTTCTGTTGTCACTGTAAATTCCAAAATGTGTGAGTTGAAAAATAATTCTTCTAAAAAGTGATTCCTTATGTAAATTTAAAATTAAGCCGTTTGCAGCTTTCATTTTGGAATTGTCTAAAAAAGCTTTGAACATTTCTTTAAAACAATCTTCTTCCAAGACAGTATCATCATCAAAAAATGAAATAATTGAGCAGTTGTTATAGGGAATAGCAGCTGCCTTTGCCTGAACTAAGCCATTGATACACTCATTGTGTATGTAGTCAAGTTTTATTCCTAATTCAAGTGCCTTAGTTTTAACCTCTTGATTTATTGTTTTGATAGGTTCACTCTGATCAACAATAATTAATTGATGCGGTAAAAACTTTTGATTCCACAATGAATTAAGGAAATTTCTTAACTCATCAGGTCTGTTTTTTGTAGGTACAACGACAGCTAGTTTCATGACGTGAAATTATTTGATTTTAATTAATCTAAAACTTTTAGCGCTTCCTTATAATTTAATGGGCTAAAAAATTGAGAAACAAAGACAATTAATTTTTTTTGCCTTATTATTAATTCATCGTGTGGTATTTTATCAAGAATAAGAATATCTTCAATAGATTTTAAATTTATTCTCTCTTTTTGAATATCGAATAAAGGATCTATTGAAATTTCATTTGACTTATCTAAATAAAGTGGAATTAATCCATATTGAATGGCTTTAATAATTGTAGTAGAACCTCTATATATAGCAAAATGGGCGCGTTTTAAATCTTCTTCAAAAGAAAGGTTTGACAATTCAATATTAGATTTTTGTTTACAGAGCTCAGGGATTGCTTTTAGAACACTTTTTACTCTTGTAATAGGGTGAAATCGAATTATAAAATGAGCATTAGGGAGTTTTTTTGACAATTGGACAATAAATCTAGCCAACGGAATGAACTCAACTAAATCTCCCTCTGATAGCATTAAAAATAAATTTCTCTCTTTTGCTTCTACAGCCAATTTATCTAATTTGGTCTCAATTGATCTATTACTGCCAAAACACAACAAACGTTTTGGTGGTAAATAATCTATGTTATTAAATTGATGCATTCCATGTTCTCCTGAAAACAAAATGAAGTTAGGTTCAAAACTTTGGGCTAATTTTCTTTTTATGGAGTGCTGTTTACGAAAAATTAAGGCATGTTGATAACCAACACATTTAATAGAGGGATTGATCTCTCTCGCCATGGCAAAAATTAATCTTTCCCAAGGGTGCCCTTCATAAGTTGTAAAGACACGTTTTACATTATTATTTTTAATGTAGTTTTGAACTAAAATAGCTCGGCGATAATTGGAGTGAGTTGCAGATGAAAGAGATCCAATTGCTGCTTGAAATTTTACTCTTTTTTGAAATTTAGAACTAGATCTAGAATTTAATATACTGATTGCTTCGCGTAACATTAATACTCTAATTTTTATTTCCTGAAACACTGAAAGATACTTAGGTAATACAATAGAGGCTGTGGATCTATTTTTCCATTTTTGTTCAATTTTGCTTGAACTTAGAGAAGTAAAATTAATATAAAGTTTTAGGCTAGATTCCTCTCTCTCTTTTATTTTTTGAGGTAAATCATGAAAATAAAAATCACTTTCTTGATCTATAAAAGAATCATTTAAAAAATGTGATATAAAAATATTATCAAAAACTCCTTCATATTTAATTATTCTATCTCGTAAAAAATAATTTCTCCAGACTGCATCTAATAGCTTTACAATTCCAATAATTAAATACTTGAATAATAACTTTAAAAACTGAATAAAAAAGGCTCCACCACTCTTATAAAAAACAGGATTATAACCATTTAAAAAAACAGGGTGCTGCCGAATAACACTTAGAAATGCATTAGCATTTCTTTCGAATGATGAATCATTTTTTTTTAGTAATCGATCACAAGCATTACATAACTTATTGTACTGTGCTTCTGAAATATTAATTCCCATTACAAATTAAATAAATAGGGCTTTCAATTCTGTAACTTCTGATATTAAATCTATTTTATGAATTGGGTTTTTATTCAAATTTCCATAACCATAACTCGCATAAATGAAATTAAAATTACAGTTTTCCGCAAATTTGAAATCACTATTCATATCCCCTACATAAAAAATTTCTTTATTTTTAAATTTCTGACGAACAAGTCTGCCAGATTCATCATGAGGCTTCCCATAAGTAACATCATCTGCACAAATTAAAAGCTCTACATTAATGTCAAACATTTTTAAAAGATATGATGTATTTTCTCTAGGTTTACTAGTAACAATAAAAGTTGGAATATTTTTTTCTTTTAACTTAAACAATGTTTCTTTAACAAGTGGATAAAGTTTAATTTCAGACTGATATTTTTTTGTTAATTCAAAGTAATCTTTGTTGATTTTATTGTGTAATGATTTTTCAACTCCTATATTTTTTAAAATTTCATTAAACTTTAATCCAATATTTTCTTTATAGTTATGAAAAGAAATATTAATGAAATTCTTTTTACAAACCTCTTTCCAACTTTTTTCCATTACGTCTAATGAATTAACAATTACTCCATCAAAATCAAACCCAAGAGCAAAATTATTTAATTTCATTTTGATAAAGTTTGATTAGAGGGTCATATTCCATTTCTGTTCTTACATATTTTAAATCTTCATAGGTGTCAACTGCTTTTGTTTCACCCTCCAATTCAAAAGTTCGAATATTCATCCCATTTTCAATTGCTCTTAATAGTTCTATACCCTCCATTTTTTCATATTTTGAAGGCTTCTTTGAAGAAAAGTCTCTAATGCTATTTTGTGTAAAAGCAATTATACTAAGATGTTTTTTTAAAGGTTCATTTTTGTTGAAAAAATTAGGAATATCGCTTCTAGACATGTAAAGAATTTTATTTTCCAATGTTGATAGTATTTTGACAATATTTGGGTTATTTATTTCTTCACAATTTAAATATGGTACCATTATTTCACAATCTTGATTTATAAATTCTTTGATTAATGCATCAATATGATCTGGGTTTACCATCGGCTCATCTCCTTGAATATCAATTACTAGATCATTTGAATTTAAATTTAACTTTTTAGTTGCTTCAGCACATCTTTCAGTTCCATTTTTGTGATTTTTGCTAGTCATTAGGCATTGAATACCTAATGATTTGGAAATTTCTTTAATTTTATTAGAATCAGTACAAACATAAACATCATCTAATTCACTCAGCTTTGAACGAAAATAAACATGAGCGAACATAGGGAGGCCTTTAATTACCTTTAAAGGCTTATTTGGTAATCTTGAACTATTTAAACGACATGGAATTAAACCTACTTTTTTCATTGGTTTATATTTATCCATGAAAAACATCAAAAGATGATTCCATTTGTTTAAAAACTATTGGTCTAGCTAAAGGTAATTTACTTTTAACAATTATTTTTGAGTTATTATTTGATTTAATTATGGGTTTTATAAATTTCTCAAATCCTCCTGGTTGAATTACAAGTTTGGTTTCAATACAAGAGTTTACTTTTTTTTCATGAACCGCAACATGTTGAATCTTTCTTGAATTATTTACAAAAAACAGCTCATATAATTTATCGGGATCCATTTGATGTTGAAGATGATATTCTTTATTTAAATAACTAATCTCTCCCAAAAGAAATTGTTTTTTATTTTCATCAAGAGCGATAGAATCCATATTTCCATGAACAAAACTTTTTATATTTCCTTTACTAATGTTACTATAACCTACGTATCCTCTTTCTGCTAAAAAAGAATTATGATTTTCATACCAATCAGGGACTCCGTGATGAAAAATAGCAAATAATCCGTCATGAAAGATGTCCAAACTTTTAGCTATTGCAGTAATATTAATTGTATTCTTCATATTAGTCATTTTAGCAACTTTTTTAAAACCCATAGATTCCCCATTCCTGTTAAAAAAAAAAATAGTTGCTAAGTTGTAATTAGTGTTAGATTGTTGAGGACTTAAAATATGATCTGTTTCTAACAATTCAAAGTGAGTTTCCCAGTTATTTTCAATCCTGTTTATAAATAAATCACTTATTATTGCTTTTCTTGAAGGGATCTTTGTAATAGCTACTTTTTTAGAAAATAAAAGCTCGATAAGCTGGGCTGGAATATTATTTTTTATGAATTTCTTAAGCCTTTCTGTCATTCTTTAAGTCTTTTTTAAAATACTAAACCATTTTTTTTTTATTTCTCCTTGAACTTTAAACCTATCACCATGAACTACAAAACTAGCTGGTGGATGTGTGTGCTCAAGTGAAAGCATCATTTCATTCTTGCTAATTCCAAAACCAAATGGAATTCCAGCCATATCCCTACATAAAAAAAGAGGAAGATCGTTTGAATTGAAGCCGTATTTATTTAAAGGAATTACATTAGTAGTATTATTTTGTATTTTAACTTTATCTATAAGATTTTTAGATCCGGAATTAAAAATTTCTAATTCGGCTGATCTGGATAATGGAGACTTTTCAATATTGAGAATTAAAAGATAATTTTTTACTTCGTTAAATTGGATAAATGGATGAAATGTTAATAAACTTGCACTGGGAGGAAAAGGGTTTATCTCTCCCTGGTAACTAGTTTGTGCTTCCCCTAATTCAAATCCAACAGTAGATCGCCACTCTGGAAGTTTAGTATACTTAAATTCGTGTTCTGGTAAAACTTTTAACTTTTTTTCAAGAGGTGTTTTTCTAAATTGAAGCAGAATTAAAGAATTTACAATTTTATTTAATTTACTTAAATCATTATAATAATATGTTTTTGATTCCCCTACTTCAAAATCATCAAGTTTTTCTGTTTGCCAATTATTACTATCAGAGTAGATAGCCCATAACGATTTTCTAGAATTTAAGCCTAGTTCCCATTGATTAGGAGGAAAATTATGTACAGTGCAAAATCCGTTTGTATTAATTGCAGAGGATAGTGGGAAAAAAGCCATAATTATTTAATTTTTTTCTTCCAAATTTGATTTGAAAATTTATCAGTCAATGTTTTAATATGAATTTTTTTGTCTCTGTAAAAATCAAGTTCAATAAGTGTCTTCTCAACATTCTCCTTTTGTTCATGAAAATCATCATTAACTTCAATGAGGATTTCTTTAACCTTTTTTAATACAGTTTTAGCCCCATTTAATATTATATGCTCTAATCCATCAACATCAATTTTTAGATAGTCTGCATTAGTTACTCCCATTAAATCAGACAGGGAATCAAGATTAAAGCCTAATGTTTTATATGTGAATTCAGGTTCCATCTCTTTTCCACTTTCATCATAAGATTTATCAAAACTTGAGAGGGCACCTCCCCATTCTGTCGTTGTTAAATTAAAATTATTAACCCCAATAGAGCTATTTAATGCTATTGGTATAATATTTATTTTTTGAACTAGCTTATTATAATAAATATTACGAGCTAAAAATTCTAAATTAAAAAAGGAAGGTTCAAATGCATATACATTTGCATTTTTAGTTTCAGCAGCATATATTGAATACAACCCTATATTTGCGCCAATATCAAAAAAAATAGATCCTTTTTTAAATCCATCAATCCATTGAATAGTTTCAGGCTCTTTAGAAAAAAAAGTTTTGTGTCGATAGCGCATCAAGAAATTAGGTGTTGCGAAATAAAATGGTTTATTTTTTATTATGACCTTTCTTTTTTCCTCAACTTTAAATTTTAAAATCGAATCACCAATATAAACTGTTAATCTGTTATTCAAAAATATATGAAATAACCAACTTATAAGTTTTATTCCTGCTTTGATTTGTGATTTCATTGTATGAGTAAATTATAAACTATTTTGTTACAATATCACTTGCTTAACTTAATCAAAAGTAAAAAAGCTAATTAAATTGAAACTAGAAAACTTAATAATTTAAAATTCTTTTTATTAGATTTAATTGAGGTGATTTTATTCTCTATTTTTGAGTTTAAATGTCAACAATATGATAAAAACATTGTATTTAAATTTGCTCTCTATTTCTAAAAGCAATTATACTAAAAGAATAAATAAAATAATTTCTATCCTAAATTTAAATAACGGTTTATCATTAATTGATATAGGTGCTGCAGGACAAATTATGCCTAGGTGGCTGAGAATTGAGTCTTTTTTAAACTACCATGGCTTTGAACCTGACGATAGGTCAAGGTCTGAATTACAAAAAAATAAAAATGGGTGTATTTCTTATACAATTTATGACAAAATAGTTTCTAACAGTAATAATGACTCTACCCTAAACTTGTGTAGAACCCCAATGAATTCTTCAACATTATCTCCCAATGATAATTTTATTTCTTCTTTTTCAAATAGCACAAGGTTTGATGTAATAGGAACAATTGAGCTTCCAACAACTAAAATAGATGATTTAGAAGTTAATAATATAGATTTTATTAAACTTGATATTCAAGGTGGAGAGTTAAACGCATTAAGAGGAGGTAAAAGTTCATTAAGTAAAGTTCTAGGATTGGAGATTGAGATTGAATTTCAAGAAATTTATAAAAATCAACCTTTGTATTGTGATATAAATTCATTTATGACAGAAAATGATTTTACTTTTATAGACTTCCCAAGATTAGTGCGTTGGGATAGAGACAATGTATACCAAACTGTTGGGCAATGTGTTTGGGGAGACAGTCTATACATGAGGACTCCAGAATATATGATTAAAAATATTTCTGATGTTGACACAATAAAAAGATATTTAACTATTTGTTTAATTTATCATCGATATGATTTTATAAATAAAATCAAAAATCATTTTGAAGGAAAAGTAGATCCCAAATTTTTTCATAAAACCTCTGTTTTAAGAAAACGATTTTTATTTAATCAGTTACTTAAAAGGAGAGTTAACAATTTTTTGAGTCTTTTTCAATTCTTTGACGAGGAGATTCACACCTTACATTAGAATTATTTGAATATTTCAATATGTAAGCTTTAAATTTATTTTATAATATACTCCAAGTAAAAAATATACTGCTATTAAAAATGTTTTAATTAATAATAAATAAATATAATCCAGTGAAATTGTATTGAGATAAAAGATTATCAAAATACTTAAAAATAAATAGAAAATTATTAAAAATAGTTGTGTGTAGTCCCAATCTATCGGAGTAAATTTTTGAGAATAATAAAAAGAAACTCCCCCTGAAATAATTCCTGAAATAAATGTTGCAATAGCAGCCCCCTCTATCCCATAATTAGAAATTAAAATTAAATTTAAAGTGATATTTAAGAAAATATTTATTAAAGTAATAACTGAAATTAGATATGTTTTTTTTGCAAAAAGTAATTGTGGAATTTTACCAAAAAAATATGTGGCATATAATAAGCATAAAATCATTGTTACTCGAACACCAGAATTATATTCTTCAGGTAAAAAAACAATATATATTTCCTGGGTGAATAAACATATCAAAAATGCAAATCCAGTTGATGCATAGAAAAAGGGAGTTAAGTAATCTGCAAGAGAACTTTCTTGTTTATTTTCCTTGAACATTTTAGAGTAAACTGTTGGGCCAAAAACATTTTCAAGTGAAGTTTGAAGTAAAAAAACTACGTTTCCAATCCTTTGGGCTACCTCATAGACTCCTACACCAGAAATAGTGTTTAAAATTCCTAATAAATATTTATCAAACTTTGCATTAATTACTCCGAAGAAAATCCTTGGAGTTAATGGTAAACTAAGTCTTATTGATGGAAATAAATTAATAAATTTAAAATTATTATTTTTCAGACGATAAAAAAGTATGGATGAAGCCCATATAACATTAATAATAGAAACTAAAACAATCCCATAAAACAGAGATACAATCCTTAAATCATATAGAAAAATTAATATTACCGTAAAGATATTTGAGCCTATCGACTCAATGTATTTTAATTGTATGTATTTCCTAAATTCTTTGTTTTGTTTGAAAAACAATAGAAAATAATCCTGTATTGATTTTAAGAAAAGGGCAAGCATCCCCATTGAAATTAATTTATTATCTAAACTCTCGAGGTTTAGTAGTTTAAGAATATTCTCGACTAAAAAAAAAGATATTCCCCATATAATAAAAAGCACGCAGCTTACAAAAAATACTATTGAAAAAAGATAATTAATCTTTTGATAATCAAGTTTGTATTCATGAAAATTTCTCTCAAAAATTACTGATAACCCCATATTTCCAATGCCAGAAAAAATTGAAATGATGACTATTGAAAGTCCATATGCTCCATACTCCTCTGGTGAAAACTTTTTTGTATAAATTGGAAGCATTAAAAAAGGGATGGCTCCAACTAAAGACTGAGAGGTTAAAAATCTAAATGCTGTGTTATTAAACATAATTAGTTTTTTAATAGTTTCATTACCTCAGATTTAATTTTATGTATCCCCCTATTTTCCTCTTTACTAAGGAAATACTCTTTAATTTGTCCCCAATCGCCAAGATTACTTGGAAGGCCTTTTTCTATATTTTTTCTATGAATATCGATTTGATATAATGCTTGTGAAATGTTTTTGAAAACAATATTTGCTGATTCATATACAGGATCATGTATAGTTTTATAATTTTGCTTATTTAAAAGTATACATCTTCTTCCTGCACTTGCTGCTTCTAATGCTGCAGTTCCACCTACCTTCTCATTAATGCAAATATCAGACACTAGCGCAACTTGCAATGGATAAACTTCATTTCTGTAAGCGCCAGATAAAATATTAATGAATCGCCCTGTTTTAAAAGCTTTTGAAATTATTTCGTTTCCTTTAAAAAATTTTTCAATCGAAAAGGCAATAAATTGTGATTTGAATACGACTGCAAGGGTTGGGTCCTGCAAAACTTTTTTTGCTAAAAGGATGACATGAGTTTTATATCCTTTTTCATTAAAACAACCCCATTTATTGAATTGAATTGACTCACCAAAGTATGCTATTGTAAAATTTACTCCTTTTAATTGCAATTCATTTTTTAATGATTTTACCCTTTGCATTAGTCTCGGCTCAACTCCTTCAAGTAAATAGCCCATAGACTTTATCTTAACGGGTCCTAATTTATCAATTGAGAATAATTTCTTGTAAGCATTGGAAAATGAAAGAAAGATGTCAGAAGAAGGCATCATTAATGGAGAATAATATCCAATATTTGAATATTGATAACCTAAAACTTTTATTTGAATTTTTTCTGCAACCATTTGAATTGCATCGCTATAAACAAAATATGGCTCTTTAATAACATAAACTTTAGTGTTAAGTTGTAAACATATCGAAGCCAAGTCTACCGCTTTATACATTAAAAAAATAGTTTTTATTGTAAAGATTACTTGATTATTTTGAGTCCCTAATAAAGCCCTAATAAGTATTTTAATTTCTTTATTAAATTCTTTTATGTGGGGATTATTGGTATTCTGTCTAATTGCATGGTTGACAATTGATTTGCTATGTACATAAATGTTTTTGTCATTTAACTGTTTAATATCGTCAACTATAGTTGAACTAGCATTCCTAAATGATAAAGTGTGAAAAGGATATTTTTGCTTTATATTAAAATCTAACCAATGAAGATGTCCCCTTAGAGATTGATCTTTACGAATACTTTCTTCCTGTACAGTTAAAACTCCTTTAGAAAATTTATTAGGGTAGGGTGTTTTATTGTATTTACTCCTGATATAAAATCTCTGAATTATTCTAAGGGATAATTCTTTAAATAACAATTTGATAGTCTCCTTTAAAGAGTTGAATTTCTTGTTATAAAAAATAATATTTGTTTTGGGATACAATTTTTTTATTTCGTCAGAAAAACAAAAAGGGGCTTTAATGATTATAACTACATCATTTTTTGAATTTGACAAAACCTTGAATGTGTTAATTTTTAAGATCCAGTCAAATAATGTTAATTGAAGGTGCTTTGTAATATGAAGCTGCAGGGTATTATTTCCATATAATTTATTTATCCTTTTAAGGGCAGGGTTAAATTTTATAACATTAGCAGATAACTGCATAACTAAATCATTAGTCATTTTTAATGATTTGATATGGACTCCTTCTTTATCATCTTTATCAATTAAATCTCCAGCAAAAAAATCAACTAAAAAAACAGATTTACCAAAAAATTTAAGGATTAGGAACTTTAAAGAGTCTTGTCTATTGCTTTTGTCCAATACACATATACTCTTCGAGTTTGCTATAATTAATTTAAATAATATACTCCAAGTAATTAAGTCAACGTATATCTCTTTAAAACTTTGGTTCATCAATTAAAATGACCTTGAATAAGAAGATTGCCTAGATTTAAAATATCTATTAACTCTTGGCCTTTAACATCATTCCCTGAAATATATTTATTTACTATTTTATTGATGTAGTCTAAATTGAAATAATCACTATCAAAATGGTTTAAATAGCCTTTATCACTCAAAGCTTTTCTGTAAAGTTCAGTAAATGAAGATGCATTAACAATCTCATCAATGTGAGAAAAAGAAGGGTTTACGTCATATAAATAAGAATGAGGACCTGTTTGGTAATGCAATGGATAATCAATTTTATGGGTCAACATCCATTTTAAAGGGTATTTGGTGTTATTTATATCTAATCCTCTACCCCAACTTTCAGGCATTTGGGATAAAAAATCTATCAAAGATTTGTCCAAAAAAGGAAGTCGACATTTTAATCCAAATGCTTCACAACAATCTTCAAGGGTAGCTACAGTGCCACCTTGCCAATGAAAAGAATTATATAAAAATAAATAGTGAGCATAAAGATTGTTTTCATTAATTTTTCCAATAAACTTGTCTAAATAGGTTGATTTTCCATTTAATAAAAATTGCTCTCTCCCTTTTGTTGTAAGAATTTTACAATTATCTTTAGAATAAAGTGGAATTCTTCCTCCACTCAAAAAAAAGGTTTCAATAAGTTGGGATGTAATCTTAATTTTATCAGTTTCGATTTTATCAAATTTTGTCTTATCGTGATACTCCATAAAAATTTTCCAAACTGGATCTTCTTTATAATTACCACTCATCAATTGCATTAAAAAAGTTGGACCAAATAAATATGAAGCCATTTTATCACTGTACTCACGAAAAGCATGCGAGGCAGGGTGAAATATAGAAAAGTATTGACTAAATCCTAAGTTATGAGCTCCATCACTAATTTCTCCCGCAAAAACAACAGCACCAGTTTTTGCAATTTTTGAAGCACCTTTTGCAAGAAGCCAATGATTATAACCAGTTAAATTAGAAAATTCTTTTTCGATTAATCCAGGTGATATTTCTTCTGTAAATTTAGAGGCATTCTCAGTATAATCTAATTCTACTATATGTAATTTCACATCATAGTACTTTGCTATTTTGTGAGCTCGATCTAATTCAAATTGGTTGATTATACCACTCCTATTAGAATACCTCATCCTTCCAATTATACACTCAATTTTACTTTTGTTAAATAAATGACATAAAGTTGCTAAAATGGAAGTTGAATCCCATCCTGAGGACAGAAAAATAATATTTTGGCTTTTAGATGCCCTGGCTCTTACTGCCTCAATAAAAATATCAGTATACTGATTAAGTTTTGATAAATCATCTTTGGGGAAGGTTGTTAATGGCTCAAACGTTTTTTCCTGTAAAATTAATTTACCTCTAATTATGGAAAGTTTTTCATTCACCCCTACACGGTTTAGATTTTCTCTAAGGGTATTCTTTTTTAGTGGTCTACCACCATATATTGTTAATATCTGTGCTAATCCATTTGGATCAATTTTTCCGATATCAACTTTAGAAGGGACCAATCTTTTATTTGATGTTATAAAAAAAGTGCTTCTTTTATTTTGACACCAATAGATATCTGATCTTCCAAATTGGTCTGCCCAAACTGAGAGTTCATTTTTTTCGTTTATCTTAATTATAACAAAGCGACCCTCTACAAGAGATATTTTATCATGATTCTCAAATAGTTTAAAATCTTTAATTTCTGAAATTATTTTTCCTTTTACCCTTATTCCAACAATATCTCCTAGTAAAAAAAATTTTTCTTTTAATTTATTTTCCCATTGATATAGTGGTTTATCTCCCTCAAATTGAATATTGTTTTTTTTATATATAATTGAAAGTTCATTTTCTGGAAATATTTCTTTTAAATTTTTTTTTATTGTTATTCTGAATTTCATAATTATTAATATTTATTTAATTTATCTAGTGACATTCTCGTTCCTTTAGAGAAGTCCTTTTTAAATTTTTTGCCAATTATTTTTCTTAAATATTTTGGATGTAAACCATAACCTGGACGAACAGAGCGGACATTATTTAATGATACCATATCACCTTTTTTTACATTATTAACTATATATAGAGATCGTGAAAAATTCCGTCCTTGCTTTTGTTTTTCAGTTAAATCGTAATCAACTTTACCTATAGCAATTTCTGTGTCTCTTATCGCTTTAACCATTTGAGTAAATTCCTTTTCATCTAAAGAAAAACTTGAGTCTGGGCCACCTATAGACTTATTTAAAATTAAATGCTTTTCAATAATTTTAGCCCCTTTTGAAATAGCAACTATAGGGGCAATAATACCTAATGTATGATCGGATAGTCCGGTAATTACTCCATAGTGCTCAGCCAAGTCACGAATCATAATCAAATTTGCTTCTGCAATGGGTGCTGGATAACTTGAAGTGCATTTTAATAAAGCAATTTGATCATTCCCCTCATTCTTGCAAGATTCTATTGCTAAATCAATGTCTTGTTTGGCTGCAATACCTGTTGAAATTATTATAGGTTTCCCCTTGCTTGCAACATATCTAATTAAAGGGATATCGGTGATTTCAAAAGAAGCTATTTTATATATTGGATTCCCCAACTCTTCTAAAAAATCTACTGCAGAATGATCGAATGGAGTCGAAAAACAAATTAGCCCCTCTTCTTTTGCTACATCAAATAACTGTTTGTGCCATTCCCACGGTGTATAAGCTTCTTGATATAAATCATAAAGGTATTTACCATCCCAAATTGTACCCTGTTTTAGTAAAAAATCTTTTGTTTTAGACGAAATTGTAATTGTATCTGGTGTATAAGTTTGTAATTTTATTGCGTCTGCACCTGCTCGTTTTGCAGCACGAATTGTCTTAATAGCTGTTTCAAGTGAACCATTGTGATTTGCAGAAAGTTCCGCTATTATTAACGCTTTTTTATTTAACAACTCAAAATACTCTTTCATAAAATATATTCATCAAAACCTTTAAAAAACTTTGCCCCAATCAGAGGTTTACTATAGTTGGATATTTCCATATTTAGATGATCCTCAAGAACCCATAACACATCTTTAAAACCTAATAAATCTCTAAATCTTACAGTACTTGAAAATCTTGGGTTAATTTCAAAAATATTAGGAATTCCATCAACTAACCTTAGTTGAATATTTATACTTCCATTTAAATTTAATATGTTCGCTAATTGGATTAATATTTGACTTATCTGTTCATTCTCCACTAATTCACCATAAAAAGAAATCCCATACATTAAATCTCTCTTAAATATGATTGATCTGACCTCACCTTTAGACGATCTAAATAAGCCACAAGTATATTCTCCTTCATCTTCAGGTAAATATTGCTGTAAAATATGACTTGGAAACTTTCTATTTACATAATTCAAATCGAATTTGTCTTTAATTAAAATTATGGCCTTACTCCCACTACCTTTGTTAGGCTTTGCTATAATCGGAAAGTCCAGTTTTAATTTTTTGTTTTGTTTTTGTGTTTTTGGATGTGGAAATTTATTTTTCTTTAAAAATTCAATTGTCTTTTCTTTGTCTAAAGCTATGAAAAGAGATAACCTATTCGCGATAATTATCGGGACATCATTAATCAAAAGAATTTTCTTTTGAAATAAAAATCTTATTTCTGGCTCAGAAACTGGCAAAATCAAGGTAATTTTTTCTAATGATACAATATTTTCTATTTCAGAAAAATATTTTTTATTATTGCATTTGGGCAATTTATAAAATTTATCAAAAAGTAAACTGCTTGCCGTTTTTGTGTTTATATCTGTTCCTACTATAGTATTAATCCAATCAATATCTTTTAATATTTTAAAAATACTTTGTCCAATATCTCCTCCAGCCCCTAAAATTAAGATATTAGTATTGATCATTTTCTAAATAAAATTGAGTAATTATAGTCTCTATTGGGATCATTAGCTTTTACTTTTTTAGCAAGGTTTAATATAGAATATTTAGTGCTTATTATTTTTACATTCATTGATTTCAAATCAATAAACCCCCAATTTGCTATTCCACCTTTTTGTCTGTTTTGTCCCACTGAACCTGGATTAATTATAGTAGAGTGGCTTAACTTTTTTATGAACGGGTAATGACTGTGTCCTACTAACACAAAATCAATTTCTGGATTGTTAGCTTTTTCTAAAATTTCTGAAGGTGTATTAGGATATAAATATTTATTTTGATCCCATGGACTGCCATGGTTAAGTTCAAAATTGAATTTCTCTATTTGAATTTGTATTTTTTCTGGGAGATTATATAATTGTTCTAAATCTCCTTCTAAAAGCTGATTTTGAGCGAACTGGTGACCTTTGCCATATTTTTCTCTTATTTGATTACTTATGGCCTTGGAAGATATAGAATCTTTCAATAAATCTTCATGATTACCTTTAATCTTGACTCCATTTAATTGAGAAATTCTATCCCAAACTTTCTTTGGTTCATAGTAATATCCAACATAATCCCCTAAGAATAAAAAATGCTCTATGTTGTAATTTTTACACTCTTCAAGTACAGTGTTTAAAGCGTCATAATTTCCATGGATATCTGATAAAATTGCTATTCTCAATTGAGTATTATTGAATTTAACCTTGAAATAAAAGAATCTTTAAATGGCACAATTTTATAAAATTTAGCTAAATCTCTTTGATCAAGACATTCTGGTTTTACAACGTTAAAAATTCCTAGCTTGAAATTTTCAATCGATTTTACTACACGAACTATATCTTTTATAAAAATAAAATTTGAGGGTGCGGCACTTTTTATTTGATTTAAACTCCCACCTATATTGAAAAAATCTGTGCGTAAAGTATAATCATTTCTTCGGAGAATAATTGGAAATAGTAAAATATAAAGATCTTCTTTAATTAAATTCCTGGAAAAATAAGTCTCTGCACTTCTTTCTAAAATTGAAGCTTTATGGTTCAATGGGCTAAAATCTAATTCTGTAAATATTTCATTTTTTGCATTTTGATCATAAACATATGTGGTTGAAACAAAAATAATTTTTGGTTTTATGCCATTTTTTTTTGTTGCATCCAATAATTTTTTAGCATCTGGTAAACGAAAACAGATAAAATCAATTACAATATCATATTTATGCTTGAAGGTTTGTATTAAAAGTTCTTGGTTTTTACGATCTCCTTGGATAGAAAATACTCGCTCAATTTTATGCCTAGACAATACAGTGATTTGAAAATCGTCAGATTCAATCAAATCTTTGAGCAGAGTATTGCCTGAATATTTTGCGCAGCCAAGGATTAGTATTTTCTTCATTTCTTATTGTTTCCCTACATATGCGATACAAGACCTAGATATTTTTGCTTTTGCAAAGCCAGTAAAGATTTCAACACATTCCGTTTTATATCTTTTCCATAAATTCAAAGTGTAATCAATTCTTGCTAAATGTGCTTGTTTACCTACTTTTTTATTAACATAATTCGACCCAGGATGAAGAAGAAATAATTCAATTGGAAAATCTCCAAATAATTTTAAGATTTCAAAATTACAGTGATTTAAGACCTTTGGTAAACTGTCAAAGTTAAAATATGAGAGGTGATCTGGAGGATTAACCCAGTATGAATTAATTGAATTATTAGTGATTATGTGATTTTGAAGTGTAGAAAAATCATTTGGTACTTTCACCCTTAAAATTCCACTCTGTTTTAATAATTTATTACACTCATTTAACAAATCAATTGGAGAAATAACATGTTCTAAAATATTCCCCAAATTAATAAAATCAAAAGTTCTTTTATTTTTAATCAAACCATTTAAAATCAGATTTAAATCTCCATAAATAGCTTTATTTTTAAGTGAAGGGTTATTTTTTTTAATTCCAAATGATGAATAATCTGTCCCACATACTTTCCAGCCTAAATCTTGCATATTTTTCATAAAAAATCCTTCACCACAAGCAATATCAATTAAACTATTTGATTTCTTTTCTGAAAATTGACTAAACAAATAATCACTTATATATGCATCTATTTTTAATACTGCTAGTTCTTTATCAGAATATTTATCTTGATAAGTACTAGCAGTTAAGTCTTGATAATATCTTTTCTCATAATAATCTTTTAATTCTTGTTCACTAGGAACTGGAGAAATAAAATGATACCCTAAATCATGTTTTTTAACTGTATAACTCACTTATAATTAATTTTGAATTATTTTTTACATTTGCCATTTTAATATGATTGTTATAGGAAAATGGTTCTTGATTAAAGTATTTATTAAATAATTTATTAAAATTATTTTTTATTTGAATTTCGTTTTCGTCAAGAATATTAACATAATCAATCCTGTTTTGAATTAAAAATTGTTTGAAATGAAACTGATCTTTTACCTGATAAACTGGTAATGCGATTGTATTTCTTCTCCACACTTCATGTAAAGTTACACTAGCGCCGCAAATAGTTAATAATGAATTATCAATAGCATCAATCATTTCATCAACTGAAAAATCATTTGATAGTATAACGGAGAATTCATATTCTTTAGCCAAGTAATCGATAATTGAAATAATTTTATCAGAAGCTGCAATCCCTAAACTAACGAAGATGGATTTTTTTTTAATATGATTTATTGGGCGTTCAAATTCTTTTCTTAATAACACATATTTTTCTCCAATAAATAATTTAATATTTTCCCAGTTACTATAAAGAGAAGACGATGCATAAATATTTGGATTCCAAACAATTTCTGCTTGATCTCTTTTATGTAAACCTTGGTCATCAATTAGAACATTTTTTTTGAAGAATTTTTTTGTAATACCAAGATAACTATTACCAAAACGGTTACCATCACAAAAAAACAATTGAATATCATCTAAATATTCTTCAGCTTTATTTATTAATTCTCTCGCTTCATTCTCATCTCCAGATGTCTGAGATAAAAAAATTGTTTTTATGTTCCTTTTATTCAACACTGCTTCCCATTTAGGATTTGATATAGCGCAAATGAAGTGTATCTCTAGCGCTTCAAAAATATCTATTAATGCAATCATTCTAGATCGATGACCATTTCCATAAGATTCCCTATCTTCAGAACAGATTAAAATCATTAAATAAATTTTCTAAAAACAGGTTTTGTTGGAGTACCTTTTAAATGATTTTCATAACCATCTTTTAAAATAGATTTGTATTTACTTAAGCAAGATTCAAATCCATTAAACAAATGTTCCATTTCGGAATTTGTAAAGCTCAAAGATGGAACAACAATGCCTTGGAATAAAATATTTTCATTAATCATTTCCTGCATAAAAGAAGTTCGGTGTCCATTACAAACGTCTCCATTTTTACTTCTAAAAATAAATGCTGGCATCCAAGCCGCTTTGATCAATTGAATATGATTTTCTAATCCATATTGATTTATTAACTTTTCAATGCCCAAAATAATTTTATTTCCTATTGAAATATTGTGTCTGATAACATTTTTTTGTTTAAACTCTTCAATTGTTTTTATGCCAGCCCTAAGGGCATGAGTTTCTCCTCCATGGGTTGTAGAAATTAAAAAGACTTTTTCTTGCCCTTGATTTAAATTTCCCCCTAAATCCATAATTTCTTTTTTACCCGTAAGAGCACAAAAAGAAAAGCCATTGGCAATTCCTTTTCCCCATGTTGCTAAATCAGGAGTGAGGTTGTATTTTGAAATAGCTCCAGGGAAATCTACCTTAAATCCAGTTACCATTTCATCCAAAATAAAAATTGCTCCATTTTTTTGGGTTAATTCAATTGCTTTTTGGAGGTAATCTTGAGAAGATATTGAACAAGAACAATTTGCACAATGAGGCTTTTCAGGCTCTGTAATTACCGCCGCAATTTGATTGGGATACTTTTCAAATAAGACTTTTAATGAGTCTATGTTACAGGATTGAAAAGTTACTGTTAAATCACTAATTTCTTCTGGAACCCCCTTATTACAGGACGTTTTCCCAATAAACCAATCGTCGTAACTATAAAAAGGATGATCCGCTGGGAATGCAACTAGTTTTCTTCCTGAATGAGCACGAGCTAGTTTAACAGCTGCTGTTGTTGCAGTAGATCCATTTTTTGAGAACTTAATTCGGTCATGTTGCGGAACAAGTGAAAGAAAAGTTTCTGCCATCTCTTTTTCAATGTAAGACGGGCGTTGAAAATTTACTCCTTTTTCTAATTCTTCTTTAACCGCATCGAGAACTGGTGTATAGGCATGACCAAGACTTACACTTGTCAAACCCATTGAGCAATCTAAAAACTTATTGCCATCAACATCCCAAACATAGGCTCCTTTACCATGTGAAATAGCAGCAGGAGCATTGTCGGAAAATTGATCATCTCCTTTTGAATAAGTATGTGCACCACCCGGAATTAATTGATGGATTGCTTTTCTATATTGATTCGATTGATCTCTTTTCATATATTATATGTACATGGTATTATAACCTTCAATTGTTAGAGGATAAGTAAGTTCTTTTAAATCAGGATGTTGATCTAAATAAACAATAATGTCTTCCAAACTAATTTGAGGAGCCTGATTTTTAAACTCATTGTAAATTTTTCGACATATAACTAAATCTTCTGGATTATCTACCGTTAATCGTAAATCTTTCCGATTAAGATGATCAGGGGCTTTAACTTTTTGAACCTTAAAGTCATTTAAGTGTTCTCTAATATATAATGTGCATAATTCTGATCGATGTTTTTCCTCTCCTTCTAAATGGGATTTTATAAGTGCTGATAATTTAATAAATTCAAAACCACAACCATCTATTATGTCATCATAAAGAGTGGCATCGTTATTTTTTGAGCAATGCTGTTCCCAAAGTTGATCAACTACCTTGTGATGTAAAAATGGAGATTCACTTGTTATCCTAAAAACATCTGTACCATCAGTTTTTTCAGCACACATGATCAATCTATTTAATACATCTAATTGATCCCCTATGATATATTCAATACCCTTTTGTTTGGCCACAGTTTTAAAGATTTCATTGTCTTTTCCTTCACTTATCCCTAATACAATTGAGTCAATACATTTTAAGGAATTTAATCCATCGATGATGTTATCAATAATTCTGATTCCTTTTTCAACATCTAGATTTTGAAGGGGTTTCCCATATAATCTTGAGCCTTGATTTCGACAAGCCAATGCGGCAACTAATTTTCTTTCCATCGTCACTTAAAATCTTTTTTTAACACAGGTTGATTTTTTTTAATTGTCTTTTTTGCTGTTTTACCTAGGACCAATTCCAACTGTTTAATTGTATTGGTCTTAGCCGATCTTTTTAACGTTATATTTTGGATGTTCAGTTTTTCTCCTTGTGTAATTTCTTTTTTTGCTACAACATCTCTACGAACATTTTTTCTATAAGTTTTTTCGGACTCACTCATCCCAAAATCCTCCTCATCAATAAAATTTCCCATAGCTTGTTGACCCGCTTTTAGCTGTTTAGTAAATGCTTGAAATTCATCTGGATTAAGCGCAGATTCAAAATCTTCCATTTCCATTACCTTCCCAAGGGTGAGGTGTTTTTCAATTATCTCTGCTCCTGCACCAAGTGCCACTAGACAGACTGTTGAAGCAAATATCTCTTCTCCAGGATGATCTGCAAATCCCATTTGAAAATTAGTATGAATATCTTTTGCCCTCTCTCTAATGATATTCATTCTGTTAATATGATTGTCTTCTGTTTTAGTTGAATATCCTTGAAAACCACAGAGCAATACTAGTTGATTGTTTTTCAATACTTCGAGTGCTTTTTCAATTTCACCCCAATAGGCTCCACCTACACCTAAAATTACCTTGTTAATAGAAGTGTTTGAAATGGCTTCCAATAAACCAAGATTAGTTACATCGGTGCCATGAACTTTAACTGTATCAATGCCAATATTTACTGCTACTGATAAACTTTTTTCTCCAAAAACATCTACAATTAATTGGACCCCTAAAGAAGAAGCATAATCTTTTAATGATTTCCATTTTTCATCTTCCATTTCCAACCCTTTAAATAAGTGATAATATTGATAATCTGTAGTTGCTAGTTCATCCGCATAAACAAGCTGAAATTTCACAGCATCAGCTCCTGCTTTTGCACCTGCTTTAATCAATAATTTAGATTGTTCGAAATTACCTTCAAAACCTTGTGAAATTTCTGCAATAATATTTAGTCTATTTTTCATTTCCAATTAATTGGGTTTAAGATAGCTTTACTATCAAGCTTTATAGATTTAATTTGTTCAATTACTTTTTTTGGTAGCTTTTGTTTGGACGCGATAATTATTTGTTCTAATTGTCTTGCTGTCTCAACCCCCAAAACAACATGGTCGATAGATGGATTTTGAAGAACAAAACATAAGGCTAAAGAAATTATTTGGAATTTAGTTTTAGCCTCTATTTCTTTAAGTATATAAAAGGATGGGATTAAATCTTCATACTTTAAATCAAGTTCATCAATCGATTTAAAAAATAATCCTTGAAGAAAAACAGATCTGGTATGTATTTCTACATTATATTCCTTTAATAAATCAAAATAAGGCTCAAATTTTCTGTCTAAAATATTGTAGGGAATCTGAACAATATCTGGTATAATGTCAGCATCTAATAGCTCTAATAAAATACTTGTTTCATATAGAGAATAGCCTATCTTACTAATTTTACCCTCATGTTTATATTTTTTAAGATCTGTCCATAGTTGCCTATTTTCAATTAAATCTTTACTATTATGAAAAAGGCAACCATATATACTTTCTCTTTCAAGATTTTTAAATGAATCTGCTATTTGATTTTTCAAATTATTATTTTCTGAAAAAGAACCAACTTTTGTTATCACTTTATCTTTTGGTATTGATAATTTACCAATACGTTTCTCTGCATTACCATATTGAACAGCTGTATCAAATAAATCAATATTATTTTTTCTGGCAATTGAAAAAATTTTCTTTAATTCAGCATTACTAGGGATTCCATCTACATTATTAATGCCATATTTTAATCCCCATTGAACTGTTCCTAGTGCAATTTTCATTATTAATTGGAATTCCGTTCTTCCCACTTTTCTCTCGTTAATTGAGAATATATAAGGTCTTGATAAGTCCCATCATTAAATATAAATTTTTCAAATTTTCCTATTTCATTAAATCCAAAAATTCTTTCTAATCCTTTTGTTAAATCATTATTTGACAATCTTGAGGTAATTATATTTCTCATATTTAGACGTTTAAACCCTGTTTTGAGTAACAAGGACATGGTTTCTACAGCAAAAGTTCCTTGTTTATATGACTTATTACCTATGATAATTGCTATTTCTGCTTTTCGATGAAGCCAACTAATGTTACTTAAATTACATACACCAATTAAATTATTATTATTTTTATCAATAATTAAAAGAACAATTCTAGTGGAAGAATTTTTTGATTCTTGATAAAACTGGTTTTGCTTTTCTTTAGTGTTTGGTAAATATCTGTCTGCAAGAAAAAATGTAGTTTCAGGATTACTTAGCCAGGTATACCATTCTGAATCAAGATCTTCCTCTTCTGGAGCTCTCAAGTAAACTGTTTTCCCAATTGCATAAGGATTTTTCATTTTTCTACGATTTTTGATTGAATGATAGTTGTAATTAGGGCTAAGTTCAAAAGTTCTGTTAGTTCATCATCACTAAACTTAATATTGAATTCTTGTTCAAGTGCTACTATGAGTTGTAAATGATTTAACGAATCCCAATTGTCTATTTTAAGTGGCTCTGCATCATCTGATATATTTTCTTCAGTGGTATCGAAAATTACAGCCATGATTTGTTTAATTTTTAATTGAATCTCTTTCATCTTTTAATTTTTATGTTAGTGTTATTTTTGAAATTAAAACTGTCAATTAATAATTGATATTTTTTTTTGGTTGGATTAGAGCTCTCCTTGACATATTTCATACCCATCTTTTCATAAAAATCAGAAACTTGACTATTTTTTTTTGATGGGATATATTCTCCGTAAAGGCTTTCTATACCTCTACTTTTTAATTCTTCAATTAAAAATTGAAAAAGCATTTCTTCTACTTTTCTCCCTAAAATTCTACAACTCAATAGAAATGTGTTTATAATAGCTTTTTTATTTTTTAATTTTAAAATAACTAATCCTGTAGTTCCATAATTGCCAAACTTGTCTGATAATTCTACAGAAAAAATCTGCCAATCAATAGAATCGATCATCTTTTTAATTTGTAATACAGTATATCTCTTAGTTGTAAAATTAAATTGGTTGGTTTTTTGAGTAAGTTGAGCGCATCTTTCCAAAGGAATTTTTTCGTTTATAGAAATAGTTAATTCTAAACCTAAAGAATTAATATAATCTTCTATATCGAAGAAATTTTTTAAAGAATCTTTCCTTTCATTCTCCTCTAAATATAATTGTGTTCTATGCCTGTCTTCATTTGTTATTGATGAAAAATTAAATAAAGGAAATAATTGCTTAATGATAATAGGATATTCACTAATATTAGTTGGAACTTTTATTGTCTTGACCTCAGGTATTGTTTTTTTAACTAATTCAAGTTCAAAATCTGAATCATCTATAAAAACAATTGAATCTAAACCAATATTAGTTTCTTGAGCTATCTTTTTTATATTATCATTTTTTGGTTGCCAGTTAACTTTCTTATTTATAAAATCATCACTTTTTAAAATCATCTCATGCTTTTTTTCAAAAACATATTTTATTTCATCCAAATTATTTTTTGAACATAAAGCTAAAAGAACGCCTTTATTTTTTAGATGCTTTAATAATAATTGGGCTTCATTGTAAATCTTTCCTATTATATTATCAATTCCACATTTAATACCATTAATTCCATCTTCCCCTACAATACCTTTCCACAGTGTATTATCGGCATCGAGAATAATCATTTTTTTTTGAAATCCTAATTTATTTAATACAAAAGGGATTACACTTTTTGAATACTCTTGAATTAATTCGGTTCTATATAGGGAAGAAGAAAGATAGTATTGACGATAATCAAATGCATTTTCAATTCCACATTTTAAAATTATTGCATCAAAATTATAGAGTATAAGATTAGGGCTATTTTGTTTTTTTAAAAAATCATTCAGATGCCTTGCAATATTAAAATCATCATTATTGTAAGTTGGATCTATTGTAAAGCTGAATTCTGAAAAGGTATTAAAAATAACTGTTGGTGCATTTGATAGGTTTTCTAAAGTTAATTTTATTTCAATTTTTATTTTATTTAATAAATCTTGTTTTTGATTAAGGCTATAATTAAAATAACCCCCTTTAATGTTTTCTGTTAGATTTATTGTTTCCCAAAAAATAAAGTAAAAATCATATGAAGAATGTTTACTCTCTTCAATAAAATTATTGAATCCTAAAATGTAAACTTCTGCATTTATTTTCTTTAAAGATAAATAATACTCAAGAATCGGTTTCAATAATTGTACACTAACATTTGCAAGAATGGCCAATTTTAATGGTTTTAAAGAAGTGTTTTCTTTGAAAAAACGATTATGTTGAATAATCTCAATTAAATTCATTTCTTTTTATAACATAAATTGACCGCCATTAAGTCTAAATGTTTCTCCAGAAAAGAAATTTGCTTTATCAGAGGCAATAAAAACAACTAAATTTGCAATATCTTTTGGATTAGCAATTCTTCTTAAAGGTGTTTTTGCAATGGAAAGTAACTTTAACTTTTCTGGCATTTCTGCAATGATATCTGTATCTGTTAATCCAGGTGAAATACTATTTACTTGAATACCAAATGGGGCAAGTTCGAGAGCCAAAGATTTAGTAAAGCCATATAATGCTCCTTTGCCCGTGATATAGTGTAACCAATTGTTGACCGGAGTGTCAAGGTATTGAGAGTTTAGCGTTATAATTTTCCCATACCCCTGATTTTTGAATTGTCTACCTAGGCCTTTAGATAAGTTAAAATTTCCTTTAATTTGATTAAATAAGTGAGCCTCAATATCGTTCCATTCCATTTTTTCAAAAGAAATAGGAACAATTCTCTCTGTAGAGCAATTAACAAATAAATCTAAATGTTTTAAATCACCCATTACCTCGGCGCACATCTCATTTACCTCAATCTCATTTATAATATCACATTTATATATTCTGGCAGATAAACCCTTGGAAGCAATCATAGATTTTAATTGATTTGCTTTTTCTTTATTAGAATTATAGTGAAGTGCTATATTATACCCTTCTTCTGCTAGTGCTTTTGTAATAGTGGACCCAATTCCTCCAGTTGCCCCAATAACCAACGCAGTTTTTTGTTTTATTTGTTTTTTAATTTCTTTTTTATCTTCAATTTCTTGTTCTACAATTTTAACTTTTGCAACACCTCTTAAAACAATTTGCTTTTTCTGATTAAAAATCTCTGTAGAGATATGAATAATCTTATCCTTATCTTCCATTTTGATTACTTCTGCTCTAACAGTTATTGTGTCATTTATCCTGACGGGCAAAAGAAATTCCATGTTTTGTGAAAACCATAAAGCTCCATCCCCAGGAAGTTTTGTTCCTATAATGGTAGATATAAAAGATGCACCTAACATACCATGTACAACAGGATGTTTAAATTTAGTTTTAGAAACGAATTCTTTATCAACATGTAAACGGTTATCATCTCCTGTTAATTCGACAAATTTTTCTAAATCATCTATAGTAATAGTATGTTTAAGCTCTTTGGTGAGTCCAATAAAAATTTGATCATATCTCATTAAAATAAATTTTGAAATCCGACAGGTTGTTCTATTAAATCAATAACTTTTTTTTGTTCTTCAGAAGTTAATCCTGGAAAAATAGGGATACTAATCGCTTCTTTATAATACTTTTCTGCTTCTTCGAACCCTTGATTCGTAAACCCTAAATTTTGATAGTAAGGTTGTCTGTAAATTGGTATATAATGAATATTAACCAATATACCTGCAGCGCGAAATTGTTCAAATAATTGTCGATGGGTAATATTTTTATTCTTCTTTAAACGAATAATATATAAATGCCAAGAAGAATTTGTATCCTTGTGTTGTTTTGGTATTTGAACTAAAGATTTTGGCAATAACTCATCATAATTTTTTGCAATTTTTCTACGCTTTTCTATAAAATCGTCTAAACGGTCCGTCTGACTCAAGCCAAGAGCTGCTTGAACATCATTCATTCGATAATTTAGACCAAGGTTTAGCTGTTCATAATACCAAGGCCCATCTGGA
>MDTB01192697.1_pt1 | contig 29354 bp, 27 predicted proteins | sample 811161 | NCBI WGS metagenome assembly MDTB01 (sample SAMN05326650, study PRJNA326480) | marine metagenome | isolation source: seawater | place: Mediterranean Sea | collected 2009
GGATACCTCTTTATAAACAATATCTTGGGCTAGGTAATCAACTTCAAAATATTCATTACCCTCAGAATCAAAAACAGAAATAACTTCCGAAACATTGGGTGTTGCCAATGGAACACGCTTAAATCTTTCATATGCGCCTACACTCACTCTTTCAGTTGTAAAAATACCAGATACCACTGTTCCATAAGCCTTAATAGCGTAAAAAGTTGGAGCGCCTGTCGCGTCATTAACTCGCGCAACGACAACAGGGTTTTTTGGATCTGCAAAATCTATGTTTTCTGTTAGTGAAAAATTGAGTCCGTCATCTGTGGCGAACTGTGTGCCTCTTTTTAGTATGGGAATGTAACTTCGATCTGGGCCGATTCCTGTTGTAGAAGCCGGTATTAAAACGAACAGTGCAGCTTTTCCATACGTTGATGGTCTGCCTGTGTACTTGTATCCAAGTATTCTTCCATGCCTAAGTACGTTGTTGAATTGATATGCTGTATCTAGGAAAGATTCGTTAACGTTGTAATCAAGATAAAAGGAAAGCTGATCGCCAACATATGAAACAGCATCCACCATCAGAGATGCAAAGGAAGCCTCACTAAAGTCTTGGAATGAATCCGGATACAATCTTTCTGCAATTTGTAACAGATCACCTCTAATTGTTTCAAATTCTCTACTAGTATAATTTATGGGAATTATTTTTTTCTGTTCGTCGGCCATTTTTAACCCTCTTTTTTAAATAGTAAATTCTAATAAATCGGTAATTCCAATGTCTGGCAAATCGTAAACTATTCTAATTCCTAAAATGTTTGCATCTGGATTACTTCTATCAAATTCTACTCGTCTTATATCTATCACCGGTAGAAATATTGACGCCTGTTTACGTATAGCTGACTCTATGTCGACGTATACTGAATTGTTGAAATTTTCAAATAAATAACTTCTAACGCCAACACCAAACTGAGGCTCCATAACTCTTTCACCGGGAGAGGTCAAAACTAGCATTTTAAAATTTTGCCTCACCAATGTTTGGAAATCTTTTATCATAGTGTATCCATCAGCCGTATTTCTGGTGATAGGTAATTTTACGCTTAAGGCAGACATATTTATTTCCTTTAGTAAATAGACTTATTATTTTTTTACAGAACAAGTTAACTATGTTATTACGCCTAATCCAATTGAATTTGCCAGATTATTTATTGAACTTCTTGGCGCGACATCTCTCAACGAAACACGTAAAGTGTTTGAGTTTGCTTCGCCTCGACGATGAAAAGCAGATGTATCAAGTACAATTAAAGTATTTTCTTTGAACACTAATGGTGTTTGTTTTTCAAAACCTTGTTTATTTAATTCAGAGTTTATTTGTTCGTTTTCGAGACCGGGGCGGAATCTAGACCAAAACCAGTCACCATAATCTTCAAAATAATTACTTGGATGAGAAACCGCCAAACTTTTCTTATAAAGCCATTTTAACTTTTGTTTAGTGTTTTTGTGGCTACCTTTTACAAAGTACGTTGGACCATGCTCAATTAATGTATCATTTATGTAATACCAAACTTTAATAGTGGGATAAATCTTATCAATGTGCAAATCATGTTGATAATCTCTGTGTGTGTGGTTGATTACTTTTGCATTTAGTTCTCTATTAGGATTCGATTCAGTCGCAGTGCACATGTTCATTATATCTTGGTATTTTTTATTTTGTTTCATATTAAATACTAAGCCCGGCAGAGATTTTTTTCCTATACAGGCATGAGGATATTTTTCAACGTACTCATTCACTAGATTTTTTATTTGACTGTGTTCTTGTTCAGGTAAGAAGTTTTCTTTTATTACAGCGCCGGTAGTTATATACTCTTCGTAATCTTCATGTGTATCAAGACCATATGCAGCACGTCTTTTATTTAAAACGTTGTATGAAGCGACAGCTCTTAACAATTGCAAACCTTTGACGTTAAGATCATAATTGTTAATAACATTTGTATTTACTGAATTTTTTCCAAATGCATGCTCCATGATTTCACTTGAGGCTTTAAATAAATCACTCGCAATTAGTTTATCGCAATCATAGTCGCAAATTTTAGATATTAATTCAATGTCTTGTGGGCCTAATATTTCTTTAAAATTTATCACCTTAGTCTCTTCCAGTGCAAAGCTCACCTTTTGCATTGTACGGGTTAGACCTGAGACGTCCTCTTTGCCACCATGGTAACATACCGGCGCCGGGCGTGGGGAACATTCTTGTTTTAAGATTTTTAATCCAAAGCTTTTTAGGATCATCATCAGCACCAAGCAAGTCGTCTCCCGGTTGGAAATCTCTAGAGTAGTAATATGTTCTAAATAATCTCTTTATTCTACTCTTGCTGTTTCTCATAAGAACTCTGTCCCAATTATCCCATTCGCAAACCCACAAGCCACCGAAAAATCCGGGCTGTCGATCATCATAATGCTGCCAACCTTCATTACCAGTGGTGCCGCTTTTATTTACGTGGGTTGTTGTAACGTCAATTTCAATTGGATCATCATAAAAACTAAAGAAAGGTAGCAACAAACTTAGCGCGCTATTACCATTAATTTCAATTTCTTCTGTGTTTTCCGTTCTGTGAATATACGCTCTAGAGCCGGGCTTAACTTTAACTTGCATGAAAGGTGTGCTTCCTAACCAGTGACTACGCTCATTCATATCTGCCGCGGACACACCAGTTAGAATACCTAACAAAGCACCACCAAAGCCGGTTGGTAGCCAAGCTGTGTGATCTCCGGGCCCCGGAGTAACCTCGCCTATTGAGGACAAAAAGCCCATATCATTATATACTGCTAATATGGCAGTGACCTTTTTCATGGAAAAAATGTAATTTGTCATCAATTTATATTTTGCATCTTCTTTTAGTTTGTTTAACAAACAAAACAGTAGCTTACTATTTGGTTTCATTACACTAAATTGATTAATTTTCAAATCCAATGCATCAACTTCTACTGATGTTATCAGTGTTCTTCCGCCATTGTTGTAATAAAAATTCAAACCATGCCTAACACCCATGTTACCAGTGATCCCAATTGGTACACCAGTATCTGGGGCTCTGACTAACTCCAATGTTCCCGGATACACATCAGAAATTCTTTTTTGTCCATCGTTTGCTTTAATTTTTGCCAATGCAGTTTCTGGTCGGTATTTGGCGCCATTAATTGATATGTACTTTTCTATTGCATATGGTTTATTTGAATCTCCAGCGGCTGCCAAACCAAGACCCACAACATCACCCAGAGGAACTTTTGACGTTTCAATCTTTGGATATGGAGAAGATTGAGATCTTCTTGCTCTAAGGTATGTTTCAGTATCAGTGCTTTCGTAATCATCTCCATCTGTTCCCGGCATTGAAGAATCATGCATTCCTTCAACATCTTGTCTTTTTACATTATACCCTTCCGTAACAATTATGGTTAGATCGTCGATTGGTGTTAAAACATCATGTGGCTCGTTTAAGTGGTACTCGCCGACCATATAAACGATGTCACCCTCTTCATCGATGTGGCCATGATAATATCCAATATACTCATCACCAAAATCAAATTCATTACCTTCATCTTTATTAATTGCGATTCTAAATTGACCACCCTCTGTGTAATATGGCCCGGGCCATGCCACTCCAAATGTCGCAGGATCATCGTCAGGCTGTGGTAAGCCAACCGTCATTTCAAATGCCTCTGGGCCTGCGAAAGACAACCCCTCGCCGCCGGTGGACATTTCACTAAAAATGTAGTAGTCTAGATCAAAAATTTGTGGATTAAAACCATATTGCCTCATGTTTTCAACCATTCTGACGCCCATCTTGGTAAGCTCATGGTTGACTAATTGTTGTAAGATTAATTTTGCGTGTTCTTCAACTGACTGAACTCCTTCAAAATGCTCGTCTGAGCGATATCCTTTGAGAGATTGAAAAAATCCAGCTTCACCAGCTAATTTTGCATCCATCAAGCCTAAAACAACTTGCTTAACTTTGTTGCCATCACCATCTGTATACCTTCTTTTAATTGTTTGTCTGTAGGGGAATGCATACTCCGTTTGTAAATCGTTTATTGCATCAAAAGCGCCTTGCAAGTATCCGCCTTTTGGTGGTGGTGTAATCTCACCATTTTCAACTAAAAAGTCATAACACTCCACAGATTGCTCTAAAAAGCCATACCAGAATTCGTCATCCTTGAATGTAGTGAATGCTTCAGCAAACCCTCCTTGTGCATCTCTAAAGTCTTCCTCCATTCTTTCAACGATATATGCTGAATAAATTGAACTGAAATTATCAGGAAACTTTGGCTGAATTTTTGAAAATGTTGCTATAGACTTGAATATGTGAGTGCTGGCATAAATTCTAATAGCAGCTATAACTAAAGAATACATACCAACCTTAGCTGCGCGATTCATGATTCTATTGAACGGGGTTTCCCTAACACACTCAGGATCAAGCGACAATCTAGGATCCTCTGCCATGTTAGGAAAATATTTCTGAATCATGGAATTTATCTCATCAAAGTCTATTATGTCTTGATTGTGTGGCTTGCACGGAGTGTATTCTGGGAAGAAAACTTGTACAAAACCCATCCAGCCCGTGTATTTTAATGGTTTTATATAAAGTGCTGGTTTAGAATAGCTACCACCAAATACCGCCGGATTTAAATATATTACGCGCGCATCCTCAATTGATCTGCTAGGGTCCATCATACAATTATATTGATCACGACTTATACCTAACACCATATCTTCTTCTTCAAAATTTTTGGCAAAATATGGAATAAAATTACCACCTTCAATAACACCATACTCTATATCACTCGTTGTTAAAAAGTCATAATCTGCTCCATACATCCATCCTCCACCAGTGCCGGGTTTGAACTTCATATTGGTGCCTGAGCCCTCAATAGTAACATCTCCAATTTCTCTACAAAATCTTTGAAATAAAGAACTCATTGTATCGTTGTATACGTTCTCTGCTGCAACAGGAGATATTGACAGCATATCTGCTAATAATAGCACCTGTGGAGCTTGTGGTTGCAATTTTACCAAACTTTCAGCATAACGAGGATAATCAGAAACTTTTGGATCGTTAGGATCATCTGACACCGCATTAAACACATCCAGCCCATCATCAACTGCTATAAACTCAAATTCTCTAGTTCGCATAACTACTTCACTAGCTCTTAAAAGCGCTCTATGTATGTTTCTCATGATTAATTCTGTGAACGGAAGCATTATCAAATTGAGTAAAGATTCGATGGCCCAGCCAACAATCGGTATACCTTCAATCCAGTTTGGAAGATCAAAAGGTTCCATTTTTGTCATATCGTCTTCAAGTCCTTTTCCAAGTGGGCCTAAATAATCAGAACCAAAATTAACTTTTTCTATTATATCTAATCTAATATTGTCGTCAGGTCTGTTTATCGTTCGACCCTCATCATCAACATGTATATCGCTATAATAGCAATGTATTTCATATCCGTATGACCACTCATTAATATGTTTTGGTGGAGATGAATCTCCTGAACTAAACAGGCTCCATGGCTGATTTGAAGAACCCCAGTTTCGGCCGCCGGTCCCAGTGCGTTTACCCTCGGGCGGTCTTCTACTTCCAGCGGCGTTATCCCTAAAATCTAACAATATATCACATCCAACATTTATTGACGTTTCAACATGTGGACCTGATTTAAACTCACCTGCACCCGAGTCACTATTAACCCCGATTGCTCTACCTTTTCTTGTTTCTCTTGTTACGATTACTTGATCTGATTGATTGTCGACATCAACTCCAATGTTGTAACCAAAGTCGGGTATCATAAACAAATTAACACCTTGGGTTAATGAACCAAAAAGGTTATTGTATTGTAAATCTTCAAAATCAATTCTAAACCTTTGAGGACCAACAGTTCTATTTTGAGAAATGAATTTAAGGCCCGGGCTATGTCTGCCGAGTTGTTTAATACCGGTGTCAGTGCCCCCGCCGGCTAAATCTTCTCCCATACCTCTAAGTGCATAATAGCCGGGCTTTATAACGGCACCATCGTACTCAGGTTGCGGATATCCCGCATTTAAAAACTGGCGGCGCATCCATTCCCCAACATAGTATGGAAATTGTCCAATTTGTCCACTAAATCCTTGACTTGATTGAAAAAATGAGAAAAACCCGCTCGTTGATTCACCACCATTAGGTAAGTTTGCTGCAAAATTTACATATTCTTTATTATTAAAAGCTTTTCTGTGGTGTGCCGTCAGTGGGTTACCATTAGTATCGCTGAGCACCATATTCATAAAACCCCATGACGCATCAGTATTCCAAAAATTTCCATTCCCAAGCATGTCAGTTGCAAAATCCATTTCAAGCATATCTAAGTTGCCTTTCAATACTTGTGTTGCAACAGCAGTTTGCTGTGGTGATTCATATGGAAACACGCCGTCATCACATCCGGGCTCCCCAACAAGAGGTGGCAAGTTCTTTTTAACATGATTTGATAATCCGCCCTGAAGAATATCTCCAAGATCCTTTAGATCGTCTAACATATCCTCGCGCATATCGCAAAACATTTCATGACACTGTTCTGGCGAAGCTCTGCCTTCTAATATTTCACAGCGTAATTCTCTGAATCTCTCTATTTGTTCAGGGTTTGCACACATGCTTGGGTTAGCTGGGGTTAATTCATTATCTGGTGCTTGTTGCAAAAAGTCTGCTAATTTGTTTCTGTATTCCAATGGAGTCAAGTTTCCAACATTGTTAAACAACCTTCCAATTGTCTGGCGATTAGGAAGTGCCTCTCTAAACTGTGGGTATTCAAATTCAATCAATTGATCGACTATTTCCAAGAATGCAGCCGAAGGATCGCCAAGAAGCGCAGCGGAAAGTTCTCTCTCTGTTGTAGCTGCTGACAAATCTAAGCCAAACTGCACTGTATCATTTCTATTTGCAAACGCTGCGGCGCCGAGACCTAACTGACTCATTAGATCAACAAGAGTATCTTCAACTTTTTCGTCTTCAGCATCCTCACCACAAATTGATTCTTTAATCACATCCAATAAGTTTGCTCGACCAGTTACTGCTGCCGGAAGAGCGGCAACAATATCACCTGTTGTTTCTAGTGCTTGGCAAATAGCATTTCCTATAATTTCACATATTTTAACCATAACAAGCATTATAATCTGAAAAATAAGATAAGTGATCACCATCTTAGCTGCATCCCAAATTGCTTTTGTTATATCTGTAAACGTTGGCAGATATTGTAGTGGATTTTCAAACACAATTCTGTCGATTGAAAATTCTTGCATATTACGACAAAATGGAAAAACAAGTGATTTAATAAAGTCATCAAATCCGGGATTTAGAAGAGGGGGATTAGGGCAGTCTAAAAGGCCTATTATTGAGGTCACAATTTGAGCGCCCGGGAACTTATTTAATTCATCGATTAGTTCTAAGAGATTATCACTATAAAGCTCTACAATAGCCACAACATAAACTTGCATAACATTGTCTACGTCCATATTTTGAATTTCTGAAATACCAGAATCGTATTGTTCAACTATAGTTCTTTCGTATTTACCCTCTGTCATGGGTGTGTAGTCGGGTGGAGGGACAGTTCCCTCAAAATTATCTTGCCTTAACTGCTCCCTCTCAGCATCAACAACCTCTTGCACTTCCCAAGGCTTGGGTAGCTCACCAACAAGACCCCCACCTTCTTCTAAAGCTTGTCTAACTTTAGCCTCTAGTTCAGCTCTTTTGTCTGCTGGTAGTTCTTGAAAAAGCACACCAAAAAGTTCGATTGACATTGAACCTAAAGCACTATTAATTAAACTACGCAACACCTCATCAAAACTAAGCCCACCTGTTAAACACTCAATTACGCCCATTAACAAATCAAAGAGACCGCATACTTTAATTCTTTGAAGGCCAAATCTATGTATTCTTTCTAAGGCTGTTTTTGCTGGTCCAAACTTTGTGGTTGATGCTAATACTGCAGCACAAAGAATAACAAAAACATTGTCGTCTTGTGCTAGTTTTAAAAATGCTTGCTCTTGGGCCATTCCAAACATTTTAGTCATGTCAGCAGGTTTTTCACCGGGATACGTACCTATTAATAAATTATCAGCCAAGGAGTCATCAATAGAATCTCTACATAAATTATTTCTAAATAGATAAGCCAGTGCATCGCCAATTCCAAAAACTTCGTCCATGATGTCTTGGCCAAGTTCTTTAAATTCATCAGCTAAAGCCTCTGTTATACATGATCCTATTGTGGGTTCGGCATTTTGTTCTTTTATATCAAAAAACATTTTTGGATATGTGTATTGTTTAATAAATTCCTGCCATGGTATTTGCACTCTAGCATTGAGTTGAGCAGACATTTTAGGTAATTGTGATAAATACGCTACTGCTGTCCTGTCTCTCCAAGCGCTTTGAAAGTTTAATGGCTTAAGTTTTCTTTTTCCAAAAACATGGGGTTTGTTGCCGCACTCAACTGTCCATAGCTTTAATTTTATTAATCTGTAATTATCAAAAACAAATTCTATTTTTGTAACTCTTTCATCGGTGCTGAACATGCCAAAAAATTCGCCCGGGAGACGGAAACCCTTTGCATCAAGAAAGCCCTCAAAGCTATTCATGAGAGTGCTCATTATTCCGGAGCCGAAAAGCGCGTCATCACCATAATCTTCAAGATTAAAGACGGTACGATCTTTAACAAAATAAGCGTTACCCTCTCCAATTCCACGATAAACCTTCAATAATCTACCATACAAATTCAGGCCCTTTCGAACTCTAATCATTTGAGTTGTCATTTGGCCAGCGTTAAATCTAACTTTTACAACACCGGGCGGCTCATCGTCGTCTTCTTCGGGTGTTGGTGCCGATGGGGGTAACTCATATATTACATCAAAGGGAACAGAATATAATAACTTTAATCTAGAGTGAGGTCTAGCATCTAAATCAAACTTATCATAAGTTAAAGCATTGTAAACTTTTAATTTAGAATCGGGAGAGTCATCTTTGTCATAAAAATCTATTAAACTATTAACAACTTCATCTCTAAATTCATCAAATCTAGATCTTAAAGCAGCATCAATATCAAATCGATTACCAGATGACAGCACACTACCGGGTGCTGTATCTTTGTATCTGGTTACTTTCGTCACTTGGTAAAGGCATTTTTTCTCATTTAAAAATGGCTCTTCCACGCTTCTCTTTTTCCAATCTGGTATGATAGCCGCAGGGTTTGGTGTACAAGGACCCTTACATGGAACTTCAACTACCAGTATTTCATCGTCACATACGTCGATTAGTCCATCGTTATCTACATCTTGAAATCTTAAAAATTTTGATTCTGCCATAATATACCTACGTTAAATAAACATTTGGGCTGTTGATTGATCTGTACCCTGAAGGGTCTAAATAATATTGCTCCCACATAGTGCCCTTAACTCTTGCAGCCCACAAATTCATTAAGACAAAATACAAAGCGCCCATGTTTTTAGTTGGTGCCATGGCGGAAATCCAAGGACACCAAGGATCGATACCATTAATAGTGTCATGACTAGTTTGCATGAGAGCTAAATTATATAACGCGGACCAAATATTACCCATGATCTCATTCATCTCAGTTAAAGCTTTTACTAGATTGTCGCCCTTTACTGCATGTTGTAAATACGGCACTGTTTCAATTGGGTTAAAAAGACCGCCATATACATATTTTGAGTCCGAATAATTACCTGCGATTAGCTCAATTGTTGGAGCAATACTAGACTTTCCACCTAAAGAGTTTGTCTCTCCTCGGGATCCGTGTCCCTCAACTCCATCTGCTCGACCGGTACAAAGTTTAAAACTGCTTCTGGCAATAATTCTAACATCATCAGCTTTAATACCGATACCGGAGCCCGGCTTATGATTACCGGGAACACCAGACGCAATTCCAAAGTTTTTGTCTATTTTGGTTAATTGGCTAATATAAATTCTTGCAGCATCAGCAGAAAACATGTTTTGAACAACAGTATTATTCGCAACACCTTCGCCTTTTCTTGCGCTAGCGCCGCGGCCAACAACGATATCTATAGTGGAAGCATTTTGAACACCGCGGGCACCATACCCACTGTGTAGGGTTCCGGGACGATCTCTACCAAAAGTTATATAGCTGCCCGCATGCTCAATCACAGATTCCCCGTCACCAAGCTTAAAATTAAGCTGCTTCATCAACACATTGGTGTGATAAACACCGCTATTATTAGGAACCATTTTAACGGCTTCTGGGGTGCTTTTTATTTTTTCATAAAGGGTTGTTTCATCCCCAACTTTTTCATAGCCGGGCTTTTTATCTTGAAATGACATTTTTCCTCTTACTGTATATAAATACCGTTATTATAATATTAACTTACTTTTTTAGAAATTTTAATAGCCAGTGCGCCTCTTTGCTTACCCTTCGCTACAGCATCAACTGGTCTTTCAAATTTTGTGCAAATATCGTCTCCTGCAGCAAACGGATCAGTTTCTGTTTCAACTCTTGAGCCAAACAAATCTTTCATTACGCCAGCAACATACTCAAATTGATTTTTTTCATTTACAATCGCAGCTAAAGCTTTTTCTTTTTCAGTAACAGGATCGATGCCCTTTTTATTTAACAAAGCGGTACCGGCACCATCTCTAGGGCAAACATTAAGTTGAAAATAACCAAATGAGCATTTTCCACCTAATGCCCGGGACTCGACGTTTCTATAAAATTTATCGCTAATTTTACCTTGGTTAAATCTTTTCTTATAAAAACTTAATGGATCACCACCAATATTAGATACAAAACCAGACTCAGCTTGTGCATTTGCCGCTAATCCGGCTAAAAATGCGCTACTAAATCCTTCAAAATGCGAGCTTGTTTTTAACTTATTATAAAATGAAACAGCGTTACCGGCCGGCGCTAATTGTGGTAGCGATGGTCCACCATAAATTGGCATCGTATCAAAATTTCTTGCTACTGTTTTACATCCATGCTCGTTGCTCAAGCTTAGGGCGCCGGCGTTTCTAGCAGCAGTTTTAACAAATCTAGCAGTTGTCAAATCGTAAGAAAAATCATTTTTTTTCAATTCTATTTCAACTATATCACCCATTCCCGGGGGGTTTATATGACCTTCATGAAACATGAGCACGTCGGTGTGCATAGCTACCAAGGACTCAGGGTTTATCGCAGACTCTTCTGTAGCATCATTTCTTGCCATATCACAAGGATTTGGGATAAATGAATGAGGAGAATTTTCTTCAACTATTCTAGCTTTAAATTTAAATTTTCTACCTACTGCTGATATCTCTTGCTTAAATGCGTTGCCATAAGCTTGTGCTTCAGTGTCTGTGATCTGTATGGTTGGGGATAAAACAATTGCCTTAAATACTCTTTTGTCACCGTATGAATCAAAATCAACACCCTTTCTAATGGCGTTTGATAACAAATCCACAGCCTCGGTTTCATTTGAAAAATCAGTCCAATCAATATACTGTTTAGCCATTTGAATCGTTTCCTTGGATCAAATCATATAAATTAGATTTATCATCTTCTGATAAGGTAAATGATTCTTCAGTTTTTTTCTGCCTTAAGCTAATAATTTTTACTAGCTGCTCATTTGATCTTTGCATGGTTTCAATATGCTTAGCCGCAACAGGGCTGAGGTATTTATTTTGATCTGAATCGCTAGATATTTCATTTGCAATTTCATTCAAAAATTCTCTAGCCAATTTTCTATCATTTCTGATATTATTCAATGCTTCATTAAATAAATTATTTAATTCTTCTTCTTTCATAAATCACCATTTTGCCACCCGGTCTTGAACATAAAATAACGTTTTCTAAATTTCTTTAATGAATTAACGATTTGTTTAGTGTTTAATCCTGTTATTTCGCGCAAGTATAAGTAAATAGCTTTTTTATTAAAAATTTCTATGTCCTCTTTTGATTCAAATAAAATATTAATTGCCTTATAAACTTTCAAATCATTGTCTTTCATTTGAGACTCATCCCAAGATTTTAACTCAGTGTAAAAAGAATTCCAAAATTCAGCCTGCTCACGGTCTGTTAAATATGATTCATCTGTGGATAGATACCGCTCTTCGTAGTGTTTAGCAATGTTGTCATAATCAACTTCTCTGAGGCTACGTTTTTGCTGGCGTTTAACTTTGTGAATAAACCAATTTTTAGTTATAACAGAAAAATAAGAGAACGCTTTTGATCCTTTCGATGGATCATACTTATCTAATATTGTCATAAGCCAAATTTTACACTCATCACGCAAGTATTCTATATTCGGTAAATTTGTAAACTTATAAGTAAATACAATTTTATCAACCATCTCATTGAATGCTGGCTGTATAAAATTTACATATAATTCTGTTCTTTCTTTAACGCAATTTGTATTTGAATAGCGAATAATTGCATCTTCATGAACTTGAGTAAAATAATAATTTTTTTTCTTCTTTCTTCTTTTTCTAGGCTTCGGCGGGTTTTTCTGTTGGGTCATCTATTTCTTCTTCTGTTAACGAATATATGTATTCAAAAGTTTCAAGTTGTTCATTAAGAGAATTAGCGTGACTCATTAGAGATTCCAAAGTTTGATCGCCATAAAACATTTCCATTTCATATACCTCTTTACTGTGAATGGCGAAAGAATCGATCATGGTTTTTAGATCCCCTAGCTCATCTGATACAGATAACAATTGAGATACAACGCTTCTGGCATATGCGAAAACTCCAACGTTTATTAGAGTGGATATAACAATAATACATGTTAATATAATTTCAAGTTTCGTCATAATATTCACTTGTTGCTTCTTTTTTCATATCATCCAATATTTTTTTATTATCATCAATGTATTGCTTAGTAACCACACCTGTCTTTTGTGATTTATTTTTGTTATCAAAAATGAGAGGTTTTGTTAAAAGTTTAGTTATGTCAGTAAAACCACACAAATCACATTCCTCTTTGGTCTCACTCATCAAGTGATAAGCAAAAAAATCTGCATGGCAATCATTACAGTGATAATAATACTTTGGCATTATTCTACCATATTAATTAAATCTTGTTCAGTTATCTTAGCGCTGTTCGAAACTCTAACGGTTGGAGGATTAACTACAACAAGTCCATCATCGCCATGATCCAAGTTGAATCCCTTAAGTATTGGCACAATGTCCATTTCATTTAAAAGCGATTCTTGCAAAGCCATCATAACAGCACCTAGTGCTTGATTAGAAAGCTTTAAAAATTCCTTTTCTTCTTGTTTGTCAAATTCCATTTTTACTCCTTATATTAAAATGTAAAATTTTACTTATTTACTTCGAAAACACATAATAATTCTGGGCCGCCGGCTAATTCACCGGGAACTGATTTATACATAAATTTACTTTTAAACAAATTATTTTTTGTAAAAAGTTTTAAGATTGATAATTTTGTAAAATAGTGCAAGTGACCATCAAATTTAGTTTGATGTCTCTTGGGGTTTTTCAAAAGATGAAAATTTGGCGGTATTAAGGGTCTATCAACTGGGACCTGTAAAATTATATATTTATTAGTTATATTATATATTTTATTTATAAACCCGTTAAGGTCTTCTACATGTTCTAAAACGTCCATAGCTATAAGAACATCATATTTAGTATCCTCTGGTAGATCTAAGATATTAGCCAATATGAGATTAACTTCGGGGTTTGTAATTTTATTGTGCTCAATCGTTTTTGGATCAATATCAACGCCATTCATATCTGTAAAATACTTTTTAGCCACGCTTAGCATATAGCCACGACCGACAGCGAGTTCTAAACACTTATCGTTTTCATCAATAAAACCACTAACCATATTTAATTGACGATTACAGCGATCAATTCGCATTTGCCAACGATTTCGATCTCCCATATCTAAAAGATTATCACCCATTATTTGATCTTGTCTGTACTCTCCCGCATGAAAATCTGAAATATCTTCGTAATAATCTCGATATATGTGTTTACAGTCTGTCATCGAGCAAAAATAAGAGTCAACTAAGTCTTCCTGTGGAGTTACTATATTGTGGTTTCTTGAGATCTCAATTAAACAACAATTATTGTAATTGTCCTCTTTATTAATGTCGCGCTGATTCAGCGGATCGGTTTGTTTTGATTGTGCAATTTGTAAATATTTATCATGAACGTCGCTCATGCTAATATAAATTCCTTCATCACAACAGTGACATTTCGTGCTACTTTTCATTTGTATTTTCCTCAAAAAAAACTTCAGAATTTATGTTTTTATCGTCTATGAATAAATCATATATGGGCTTACCAAACTTAACATCATGGTGTTTTACGCCCCACTGTATGAATTGCTCTTTCGTTGTTTGGGACCAGTCTATGCCAGAGCCGGTGCCTCTAGCAGTCCAATATATAATTGTGTTTCCCTCATCGTATAATTTATTTATTTTTTGTATATTTTTTACAATTGGTTTTGCCATTGAGTAGTTTCTATCTTCTGGGCTGTTACAAATTGTTTCATCAATATCAACATATATTATCATTTGTCTATTATACTACCTCTTAGGTATTAATGTAAAGTTTTTTATATTAGTTTATAGTCTTTGTATTTCTTATCAACAAAATTAAAAAGCTTCGCTTTAAGTGATGTCGGATGATAATGATAGATTAAAGCCATTCTGTGATGTCCCTCTTGTGGTACGGTGGCTTTGTGAATAATATTTGGAGAAAACAAAAAACAGTCTCCTATTTCTCCAGTCACATAATTTTCTTTTAAATTATTTGACATAATATATTCTTGTGGAACTCTTGAATTATAAAAAACTTGTTTAAGTCTTTTTTGTGGATTTATTTTTGAACTTTTCATTCTAACTGGATTGCTTGAGTCATCAATAGCGTGGCAAAATGCGCCATCTTTATGTGATTCTACACTCGACAAATAAACAAAAAACTTTACGTGATAATCACTAACATCATCATAATGCCATATCCACTGATCAAACAATTCAGCCTGTGAGGGTAGGCTTTTACAAATTTGTATTCGATTTGATGTGTAATTACTTGAAAAATATTTGCTTGATATTTCATTGTAAAAATACTCATGTATCATGTGAACTTCAGGAAAAATAATGGCATCCTTCACACCATTTCTAAAGTCATCAATAAAGATATTATCTTTATTCTTCATATGTTCAATGGTTTTAATCCTAAGAGAGTTTACTAAACTGAAATACTTTTCTGATTTTTCAAAATCTTTTTCGATTTTTAAGTTTGATATGTCTGTCTTGTTACAACCAAACATGTTTTTGCATTTTTCGTAATGTGTTTTATATAAACTCATTTGATCATTAATTTTTTTATTTTTTCGTCTAGTGGGAATAAATCGCTTGTAAAACGTCCGGATATATTGTCTGGGTGTCCTTCTGCTAAATTGTAAATTTTAAAGTTGTAAACTTGCTGTAATTTACAAATGTATTCCCAGTATATTAAATACTGCCTTTCCTGTAATCTGTGGCTGTCCTCTTTATAAAGACGGACATAGTTTGGCAATTTTTTATTTCCATTGAAAGCATGTGCTAAACTGCCCTCGGCTGCCCGGGGTGTTATTCCATCTATTCCAACAATTCCTATTTCACTAGCACCAAGCATAATCGCTAAAATCACCATTCTAGCACCAACACCATGATTGGATCTCCATCTTGAATTAAACACACCACAGCTATCTGGGTATTTATTTATAAATTGTTTTAAATATTGCCATTGTTTTGGATCATCACCACGTTCAACCTCAAACCACATTTTAAGATTTTTATTATTTATGTAATCAATAACATTTTTATTATTGATCAAATCGTAACATGATGTCATTGTGCTAAAAGATACAGATTTATCTTTTAGCTTGGAATTAAGGTAAAACTCATTACTTGACCAAATAGAGTCAAACTTATCGGTAACATTTTCCCACGAACAATCGTGAGTAGATGGACCACCACCAACTATCAAAACCGACTTTCCAGTTAGATCTTCAAAATCAGGGGATGGGTTGATAATTATTTCATTATTTTCAATAATTTTATCGTGTGGCAAATTATTAATTATAAAACTTTTTTGTGTCCACTTACTTGACAGCCATGTGTCCTCACTTGCACTAAAAGTATGAGTTTTTCCAAATGGTGTTTCGCGGTATTGCTCAGAAGAAAAAAGATTCGATAATCTACCAAACTGGTTCCAAGGGTGTCCCATAAGCTGATCAGTTCTATCAATCGTTAAATCATGCCATATTGATGTTTTGCTCCAATCAATGTTACCGTGGCTAAAATTATTAACATGGTTTATATATTGATTTGTTGCATGCTCATATTTAGGCAAAAGAACTTCGCCGTTTTTATAAACCATTAAATAATCTAAATGTCTATCTCCTAAGCTAAACAATTACGTCACCTTAGTTTAATTTTTATTTTTCTTTCTGATAAAGGTAGCGTATTAATTTCTGGATCCAAATATATTGAGTCACCGGGAATATGTGTTGTAGATATCTCCTCAATTACGCAACCAAACTCACTTCTGAAGCTGTGATCAACACCTCTTGCAATTAAAACCGGCTTACCTTTCATTAGGTTTACGTCCTTACCATTCAATGTTAATGTGCAATCACCATGTAATAATTCAAAAGCCTCTTCTTTCTTGATATGGCGATGTGTGGGGTGTTGCTGATTTGGAGAAACAACAATAATTTTTTTACAGTATTCTCTATTAATCTTATCGATAATAAAAGCGCCATATTCATGGAATTTTTTTAAACCATAATGAGCCGATATTTCGGCACCCTCGTTACCGTACAAGGGAATCCTAGCATCTGATAAAATTTTAATTGTCTGGTTCATGATTTTATTTATAATTTTATTGTCAACCGTGGTTCTAATGTCACTTTTTTTCAAAGGCGAATCAAGTTGTAAGTTTGTGGTTGCCAGTGTGCCAATGATATCGTCTATATGTGATGCGTTATACTGTTGATCCTGACAAGGCATTGCATAGTAAAAATGATCTTGCGTAAAAACCTCACCCTTTTCCACATCTCTCTTCAGGTACACACCTCTTTTTAATGCCGAAAGCGACTTAATTTCAGTTTTTGATTTTCCATACAACGCACTCTGTGTAACTTGTATCTGCTGAATTGCCTTTCTCATTTGTGCTGGGCTGTTTGAATACGCGTTCAGCTCTATCGTGTCGGTTGGCACACCTACATGTTTCTCGACGATTGTACACCCCATAGCAACGGCTGTGGGGGCTAATGAATCAACATTTGGGGATTCATGTGTAGAGAATCCGATTTCAATATCTGGAAATTCTTGTCTTAAAATGTTGATCCTGTTGAGGTTTGAATTCTCTACTGGTGTTGGATATTCGCCAATGCAATGCATAAATGCAAAATCTCTATTATTGTGCTTAAATAAATCATAAACTTTCCTAAGTGTTTCTATTGTTGCGCCGCCAGTGGATATAATAATCCTTTTGTTAATCTTACATATATCATTTAAAAGCGGCCAGTCATCAATTGAGCAACTTGCAACTTTTACAATTGGAACACTTAAATCATCAAACCACGAAAGAGACTCATTATCAAAGGGTGTTGCTACGACAGTTAAGCCGGAATCTTTAATATATTCCACAATTTCAGAAAACTGCTCTTTCGATAATCTGGTTGAATTAAATCTTTTAACAAATTTTAAATCAGACTGTTTAAAATCATCATGTATAAAACTATCCAATTGTCTAAATTGTAATTTAACAGCGGCGTTGACGCCTGTATCTTTAGCAATTTGTGAAAACTCGTCGACAATTAATTTGGCATGATCGACACTGCCTTGATGGTTGTTAGCCATCTCAAAAATATAAAACATCATCTAACTCCTGATTTGTATAAATTTTCATAATATTGAAATTGCCACTCGTAATCAATATCAAAAACTTCTCTTTCATCCATAGGATACAGTTGAATATCGCCGGGTGTCATAAAATCACCCATCCAGATACTCTTTCCAATTTTTGACATCTTACCTGCATATAAACAGTGAGCAGCCTCATAAGTGGTATCAACAAATTTTGTATTCATCACAGCTTGATCTTCTGGCCATGGTGTTTGCAGTTTAAAATCAGAGCCCCAATAATAATTCTTTTTTTCAATAACTCCAAAAAGTCCGTCAGACTCAATACTGGTATAAAATTCTACAAATTTCTCAACAGTTTCTAGTTTTAGAAACGGTGCACACGCGTTTACCAATACACAATATTTGAAGGGTATCTTATCCCACCATTCATACATTTCAGTCATTGGAGTGCCCTCTGAATTTGCCGATTGCTCAGATCTATTAAATATTTGTATTGGGTACCGCTCTGATATTTCTACAAGCTCTGGCTCATAAACTGAGGAAATTATATTTTGGTTTGGAATGTAAGACGAGGCAGAAAGCTTTTCAAGGCATATATCCATGAGTGTCGTCCCAGCAAATGGTCGGATCATTTTTTGTGGAACTCTTTGCGAACCTAAACGGGCCTGCACTAACACACACACATCATCAAGCTTTTTCATGATATTTTTTACCTCCACCAATGTTTCTAAATTTAGTGTTAGGATAAAGATTATGAATATAATCCCACAAATAGTCGTACTGTTGTTTCCAAAAATAACTTACGTTTTCTACTCTTAGATTTTGAAATACACCCGGTAAAGTTGTTTTACCCGGCTCGAAAGCATGATCGCCATTAAAAATTGCCTCTGGACCATCAAATCCAGTAAACATAACCTTTTGAAATCCCAAGTGTGCTGCAAATATTTTCATTCTAGCGCCTGCACCTAGCCTACCATAAAATCTGGTGTGCATACAGAAATATTTTGTGTAATCATCAAACTCATATGATGGCCACCTATCATGTATTTCAAACCCAATAAAGGTTTCATTTTTATCCCTGTACTTTATAAAATCATCAGCCTTAATATCTGGCTCTCCCATTATCATAGCAAGATCAACTTTTTTATCTTTTAATTTTTCATTTTTAAAGAAATGATTAATTGACCACAAGTAGTCATATTTGTGAGCATCCCAATCACCATTAGCTGATGGGCCACCGCCAACTAACATTAATGTTTTACCACCATACTGTTTAAATTCTGGATATTCTTGATAAACAATTTCGGGTGTTATAACAAGATTATCGCTAAAATTTGGAAAATAGTCTCTACAGTCTTGTGGGGCCCAATTGGTAAACTGTCGGTGTCGGGCTCTGTGATGATCAAAAACATTCACTAGTTGCCTCTCAGCTTACTTCTCACTGGCTCTTCACCAGCAGTAACACGCTTCACGCCATCGCCAAAGGCTAACTCAAGCTCCCTGATCCCTTTTACTAGTTTAATCAGACCTTGAGGTTCAACAGAGGCCAGATGATCGGAGCCCCACATGGTTCTATCCAAAGTTATGTGTCTTTCAATTATAGTTGCACCAAGATATACTGAAGCAACTGTGGTTCCAAGTCTAAATTCATGACCACTGTATCCTATTTCACAATTATATCTTTCTTTTAACGTTTGGATACATTGTAAATTTAAATCTTCGATGGGCGCTGGGTATGTTGAATTACAGTGTAAAAGTGCATAGGTGGCGCGTTCCTCATCCATCCATCGCACAGCTTGATCAGTTTCATCTAATGTAGACATGCCGCAGGAGAATATCACTTTTTTGCCAGTTTTAGCTGCTGCGCGCATTAGCTTTTCGTTAGTTATCATAGCAGACGGTATTTTTATAAAAGGCAAATCATATTGTTCTAAAAAGTTAAGACTATCCATGTCCCAAGGACTAGCAGACCATGCTATATTCTTTTCTTTGCAGTAATCATTAATTTCATCATATTCTGGCTTACCAAATTCCATCCGATATTTGTATTCTAAATAACTCATTGTTCCCCAAGGAGTTTCGCGAGGAACATTTTTTTGATGCTCTGGTACACACACATCTGGGTTTCTTTTTTGAAACTTTACAGCATCACAGCCTGAGACTGACGCTATATCGATAAGCTTTTTGGCGATATCTAGAGATCCGTTGTGGTTGATTCCAATTTCTGCAATAATGTATGTTTTCATAATTTTAACTTAATTCTTTCGATGTTTTCATATACAGCGCTAGACGTGGCTACTTTAAGATTAATATCCTTCTGTTTGAGCCAGTAATATAATTCTTTTGAAGCTTCTCTTGTCACCTTTATTTCCCAATCTAGAATATCTCCACGGTTAAACATGTTTTTTGTGTTTCCATAAAAATGATCGTATGTATCACTGTCTGGGTTTTGTTGTCTTAAGTCCCACCCAAGACAAACTATTTCTTTGAATCCCATGTGAACAGCCATATAAAACACCGTTTCATACATTATACCCGGCCCACAAGGTCTTGTCAAGTTATTATCAATTAAAAAATCCTCAAATTTTTTAGTCACCGTAATAAATTCATTATTTATTTCAGTTCTTATTGGTATTTTAAAAAATATATCTTGCTTTTGTGCTTTGTGCCATCTTCTGCCAAGCTCGTAATTACTGCTTGATATAATAATTGGTCTTTTATCTTCATCATATTTATAATGTCGCAATACAGGCTGGCCCACCGGATTAGGTAGATTTGAACAATTAAAGAAATGAAAATCTGTTACATCTGAAAAACTATCATAGGCTTGCTTGATGGCAAATGTTGGTTTGTCTGATAAGAAACTTGATAAACTTGTTTTATCATATTCAGAAAGTGATGGACCGCAACTAAGAATGTAAAGTGTTTCATCTTTGTAGCAGTCCTTCAATACATCAATTTTTGATTGTAAATCATCAGCCAAGGACAGCGACTTTTTTAATTTATTTCTTTTTAATTGTTTCTTGTTTAGTTGTCTGTCGTCATCTCTTGTTACAAATTCTACTATGTTTTGTGCAATCGTTGTTGGATCATAGTCTTTGTTTTTTAACAGCTCTTGCTTTAACATAGTGCCTTCAGCAGCTAACTTATTATCTTTCCACATTTCATACGCTAATCTTAATTTTTTTCTAGCAGAGGATATGTTAGATTCAAACCATTCGCTATGCAGCGGATACGCTATATCAACAGTGACACATGTATCCCACATGCCATCAACCATGAACTTGTTATTTTTTGATATGTAATCGATATGACCGCCCTCAGAAGGAACCAAGACTGGTAGTTCATTTAATATAGATTCAAATATAGTTAACCCAAAACCCTCTCCGCGAGGCAACAAAGCAAATATATCGCTATTTTTATACAACCAATTAATATTAGATTCAGGAAGATAGTCAGCCATTAAAAGAACATTGTTTTTTTTGTTCTCTTTATTTATGCTGTTTCTTATGTTGTTAATATTATCAGTGACGTGTTTTGGTGTGGGCGCTTCACCACTTCCAAAAGTTTTTAAAACAAGAATACAATCTTCTTGATCGCCAAGCTCTGCGGTAAAAGCTTTAAGCAATTTTTCAAATCCTTTTCTGTGTGTCCACTGTGACATCGAGAAGACAACAAATTTATCATCTAAAGGAATCGGTAAATTCATTGGCTCTGGTTTAACAGAATTGATATCAAATATTGGATGAGGCGCAAGTAAGACATCATCACAATAATTTGAATACATTTTAGCATTCATTTCGCACGCAGTTATTATGCTGCTTGGTTTAAGAATTTGTAAACACTCTTTCCATTCAGTGCTTATATCGGTCGTTTCCCATACAACTAAATGATGATTTCTTTTTGATGAATTGATTATTTTAAGCAATGATGGTTTTGATATATTATCTGGAATTGGAAACCTTTCATCTGCAAAAAGTGCCATGGGTGTTGGCATATGCCATATGCACTCATAGTCGCTATCTTTTATAAATTCACGCATATCATCATCGTCTACAAAGCAATATTTTTGTATCAGCTCTTGCTCTCTTTCACTAAAAGATGTTATATCTGGCGGCGCAAACGGTGATAATGAAATGTAAATTTTTAATTCAATATTATTAGTATCCACAACAAGATCTAAAATGTCTAAATATTTTCTGGCAGCAATGCCGTAGCCAGACAGATCTGCAAATTGTGCGCAGTATACTATTTTCTTTTTCATAGCACCATTACTTGTGACTCTTGCTCAACTGACGTGCTTTCAATCGAATTTACAAAATCAGCATACAACTTGTCTTCGGTGAATCTATCTTGTAATTTCATAGCGTATTCACAAGGAGCATCATTGTTACCAGCGATGATATCATTATAACACTCTCTCATTTTGTCTCTAGCAGACTGTTTTCTTGGAAAAGCCCACATGCTTCCTGCCTCAATAACACCTTTCCACTCTGCGTCACTCTGAACTGGCTGTAAATCAAAGGATACATTATAAAAATGTTCATTACCAGCTTCATCAACTAAAAAGTCTAATTGTCCCGACCACCCGGGTGCGATCACAGGTAAACCACTATAAGCTGCTTCAAACATAGGTAAGCCAAAGCCCTCACCATGTGTTAGTGTTAGGAATGCTTTTACTTTTTCGTGTAAATAAATTGAGTGCATTTCTTGATCAGTCATCTCACCGTGCAAAAGATATACTTTGCATTTTCTATTATCGCCGTCACTTGACATAAGTATCTTTTTTATTTCTTGCTCTGTGTGTCTTTTGTCAATCAAAGAATTTTTAGCTAAGTTTGTTTTAACGATAAGACCAACTTCTTCATCATTAAATTCATTAATAAACCATTTAATTGTAGATGGAATATTTTTTCTTATTGCTAATTGAGAAACCAACAAAAAGTTAAAATCATAATCTAGCTGCAAATCAAGTTCTGGTAAATTATCAAACTTTTTAACCGGATAGTTAACAACATCAATTGGTATTTGAACTCTATAATCATCAATTTGCTGATTAGTTTCTCTATTAACCGCAACCGCTGAAGAATTTAGAAATACATTTTTTGAATGATTTGATACAACTATTAGTTTATTCATCTGGTTGCAAACTTCAAGCCACTCTGGTGCAACCTTTGTTGTTTCTATTCCAGCAGTATAGCCGATATTGATTGGTGCCATAGGTTCAAACTCATTTGGTATAGTGACCTGCACACTTACATCAAACCTTCCCCCTTGTTGCACATACGATATTGTTTTTTCTATCGTTTGATCAATCCATTGTCTTTCTTCATCTGAATCACTAAGCCATGACGTATTACCCCAAGAAAGTGGTTGAATAAATATGTCATATAGATCTTCACGTGATCTTAAAGATCTCAAAGCAAACCTTGCTTGTTCGCCATAACCGCTTCTTGTTAAAACCGGCCCTTTTAAAATGATACTTTTTTTCACGCAACCTCCTTAAGTGTCCATTTTTGATAATTTTGTCTTGACTCCCATGATCCATATTTTTCGATAACTTCGTCAATCTTCTTAATCCAACTTTTTTCAAATTTTTCAAAGCTGTAATTTTGTTTTACATGGTTCATTCCAGATGTCGACATGTTTTCATATGCTTTATTGCTGCATTTAAGCGCTTTGTCTAAATTTTTATGAAAATCTTCTTTACTGATTCTATCTTCATAGATATATGGTACCTCAAGGGAACCAATTACAGCTTTAGAAGCAGGCTTAATTCCCCAACCAAACCACTTCTTTCCATCAGTCACTTGTTCTTGAAGCCCTCCAGTCATATTAACAATAATTGGTGTTCCACAAGAAAGTGATTCAAGTGTTGACAGACCAAAACCCTCGGCATCTGATATGTTTAAAGTAAAATCAGCAGCATTGTACATGATCGCTAATTCTTCTTGGGTAACCTTTTTAGTTGAAACTAGAACTTGGCCATCATTTGCCTCTAAGTGTTCTATAATATGTGGCAAATCTTGACCATGCGGATCTCTGGCATCTGTATGCATCATCAGCGTTGCTTTATCGTGCCCAACTTTATCAAGCCATTCTTTAAACCACCAAACAAGTGTGCCACTATGTTTGCGTCTAGCGTTTCTATTGTTCCAAAAGAAAATCTTTTTGTTTGGATTAATTATTTCTGGATTTCTTGAAGAATTAAGTATATTATCTCTCAATCTAGAAACTTGCTCTTTTTCTTCAGCGGTCGTGTATTTTTTAAAAATCGAGTCATTCACAGCGTGTGGTATATATCCGCCATATGAATCGGGGGATGCCTCTCTGACAATTTGATCGGTAACTTTCGATATGGCAACCACCTCGTCTGTTGAGTCGTACCATACTTTGTTATACATTGGGATTGGAAAATTATCCCAGACATGGTAATAAACCATTGGTACTAGTGCTCTAACTTCATTTTCTATTTCCCAAAGCCAGCTATAAAATCTAGGATCTGTCATAAACCATAATATGTCTGGCTTTTCTTTTTGTAGCACTGAGCGTATCATTTCGTGGTTACCATAACCATCAATTGGTATTATAACCCAATTTTTTCCCCACCCATCAACTTCCATCGGTGTATAATCTATGTGTTTCATTGCACCACCCAAACAAACAAACTTATATCTGTTTGTTTTTAAAAGTGCCTCAATAAAGTATCTAGTTTGTGTGCCAACACCAGATGGAGACAACGGATGATCAGCAATAACTAATATTTTTTTCTTTTCCATGTTTTTTCCTTAAGAACAATGTTCTGAATTGTAAAATTTACATCCATAACCAGATGTGCATGACAATCGGTTTTTTATGTATCTTTTGTTTTTAATATTGTATATTGCTTTATTCAATAATTTAAGAGCATTTTCAGTTTTTTTGGGGCCGCTGGTTACTCTGAAAAATTCAACACGATTTTTTGAAGCTGTTCGCTTAAGTAAAGCAAAATGAGTTTCTACATCTTTTGGATCGACATTCATTTTCTGACAAAAGTAATGCTTATATAATGTAAGTTGATATGTGACCATTGGTTCAGAACGCTTTTTAGCGTTCCAACCCCATGAGCATGTTTTCCAATCGAAAATATGAACTTTATTATCTTCAGTCTTGACAATTGCATCAATAAATCCTTTGAATTTATAATTGTCTTGACCTTCTATATCTTCCATTAGTGGCATTTCAACCGCTAATACTTCATAGTTTTCAAAATAATCGTCCAAAGCATTTTCTATTTCAGGAATAATTCTTTTTCCTTGCCCAATCATTTCAACAACTAATTTTTTGTTTACCTCATGGTCTTCATCAAGTTCTGCAATATTCTTTTTAAGCTCCTTAACAAAGAAGTCATTCTTTATTTCCTGCTCTAAAAGCTTCTTTTCACAAACGGAATGAATGGCAGATCCAAACGCTGTATATTCGTTACCGGTAAATCCATCAATTTTATCAACGCGAGTAAGCTTGTGATAAAACGGACAGTGAACCCAGTCTTTTAATTCTGAAAATGATATATGTGACATAATAAACCCTCACATATAATATAACACTATTAAGATAAAGAGTCAAGCATTTCTGGGTTTTGTAACATAGATATTTTTTCATACAATTCAGGACTAACCTTTTTTAAGAATTGATGATTAGAATCTAAATAATATTCTGTAAACATGGTAGCAAAATATTCTCTTAAGGATGTGGCTGCATAAGGTGTGATAAATACACCTTGCATTATTGTTGTCAGTTTATCGTAACCAACTTGTTTGTGTAAAAAGTCATCAAATTCTGTTGTAAATTCAACATTTTGAAAAAAAGATTTTGGTGCTTTGAATCCCATCTTCCACAAGATATTATGCAGGTGCTCTCTTTTTCTTAAAAATTCTTTTTTGATTTTTTGATCACCATAAATCTGATAACCATATGCATCTTCTACTGAATGTGATATTTCATGAACAATATCGTCATAAATATCTTCTTCATCTTCTTGCATATTAGATACATAAACGGCGCCGGCGTCGTAAAAAGCATTAATACCACGATCTTCAAATTCTTGAAACCAGCCAATAACTATCATTTCCATTTCATCTAAAAGATGAGCTGGCAATTTAGCTTCTATTTTTGCTACAACCGCTTCGACATCTACATTATTAGTAATATCATCTTTAAAATAAACATGTGTGCCGCGGGCAGTATAAAAGTCAGAGTTTTTCTGCAAAAGCTTCTTCTGTTTTTCCAGCAAATGATTTATATGCATCGTCTAATCCTAATTGATAACCTCGCAGAAAATTCTCTTCTGCTAGAGCATACATGAAGTCTGGAAATTCGTGCGCAAGAGTTTCAGCAATCATATTCACTGTCACATTTTCTTGATCAAATTTTGTACCTACATACTCAACTAAATACTTTTGAAGAACACCGTCCGGTTGTACAACTACTCCCAATGTTTCATTATAGTGGGCTTCTTCCTCACTAATAACTTTTTCAATTTTATCTAATTGTTCTTTTTTCATAAGACACTCCTTTTAATAATATAACATATAATAAATTATTTTACAATACTTTTGAAGCTAAAGTTGCTAATTCTGATCTTTCGCCTTTTGTAAATGTAACGTGACCAGAAATAGGATATTGTTTAAAATTTTCAACCGCATGAGCAAGACCGTTGGATGTTTCATTAACATATACATTGTCTATCTGCTCAATATCCCCTGTTAGGACTATTTTGGTGCCTTCTCCAATGCGAGTGATAATGGTCTTAATTTCATGTTTTGTTAGGTTTTGTGCCTCATCAATTACAATAAACGCGTTGGCTATTGATCTTCCACGGATATAGGTTAATGCTTCAATTTCAATTTTGCCTTTTTCCATATACATTTGCATGTTAGCACGATCGCCCATTAAAAATTTTAAATTATCTTGGATCGGCATTAGCCATGGCAACATTTTTTCTTCCATTGTTCCGGGCAAAAATCCAATATCTTTTCCAAGAGGTTGTACGGGGCGTGAAACAATTAAACGTGAATAATGATTTTCATCGGTGCGTAATCCAATTGTTTGTTGAAGACCGGCTGCTATCGCTAAAAGTGTTTTACCAGATCCTGCACGGCCAATAAGAGATACAATTTTGACGTTTGGATCCATCAACATATCAATCGCAAAAGCTTGTTCTTTGTTTCTTGAGTCTATGCCCCAATCAGGAATATTTTTGTGTTCAATTTTATCAAGTGGTGTGAAGTGATTTTTAAATCTAGCTAAAGCCGACTTCTTTTCATTGGCGTTTGATACCATCATTACATACTGATTTGGATACCATTTTTTACTAACTTCATCTTCATCAATAGTTATAGCTTCACCCTCATAGTATCTATCAATTATCTGATCATCTACTGCATGAATTACGAATCCCGTATACAATTCATCAGAGTTACCAACAGCCTTTTCAGATGTATAGTCTTCGGCTTGTATTCCAATTGAATCACATATTACGCGCATATTGATATCACGTGAAACTAATATAGTTTTTCTATTTTTGTATTGCGCTAATGATTGGACTGTTTTAGCTGTAGCAATAATTATGTGATCCGCATTTTTTAGATTCAGATCTGGTGGGAAATCTGACTGTTCGACACAGCTATATGACATAACCTTAAGAATGCCCTTACCTTTATCAATCCTAACACCGTTTTCTAAACTGCCTCTAGATCTCAACTCATCTAAGATTCTTATTATGTGACGCGCATTGCTGCCAACTGAATCTTGTCGCTTTTTGTGTCCATCAATTTCTTCTAACACTTTAAGCGGAACAAATATGTCGTGATTATCAAATTTATAAATTGCATTAGCATCTGTTAAATAAACGCTAGTGTCTAGCACATAATTCTTTTTAGCCATGTATAACCAATACTGTGTACAGTAAATAGTAAGTTTACTACTTTGCAGCTATAGATTTAAGGTTGCTTCTGTATTTTAGTAGTGCTAGCTCTTTATGTTTTGCCTCGATCATGATATCAAATTCATTACCATAATCATTAAGTGTGTTGTACACAAGATCAGAATGTGCTTGTGGTTTAATCTTAGGATTGTTATGTTCAAGTGAGCGAGACTCGGCATAGTGAACAACTGGTTTGATATCGCCCCATGTAGACAAGGCAAGCTCAAGTGCTTCCTGTTCAGTCTGACCACCGGGATGAAGCATGTGATGGTGATAGTCAAACACAATAGGGATACCAATGCGCTTGTAGACACCTTCGTACAATTCAAGTGTTGAGTACAGAGATGTTTTGTCATCATTTTCGACCGTCAAACGTGATCGCACGTTTTCAGGTAGGCGTTCAAAGTTGCGACAAAAATTATCCAAAGCAAACGGCTTGTCACCATAGGCAGCACCAACATGAATATTAAGTTTAGCATATGGTGTGCGTGGCAAACCAATTAGATCGAACAAATCGCCATGAACAGACAAATCAGTCTTAGTCAATTCAAACACTCGCTCCTTTGGTGATGCTAGCTTGTTAAATGGCCCGGGATGCGCTGTGAGGCGTATTCCATGCTTACGGGCAAAGTTACCTGCCTTGAGTGCCGCGGCGTGTACAGCGCCAAAATTAGGCATGTCTGTAAGACTGTACTCAGATGCCCATGGTATAATATCGGAAGAAAGCCGATAAAAGTAAATATCATTCTCAAGATTCCACTCAAGAATGGTATGTAAATCTCGCAAGTTTTGAAGTGCGAGTTCTGAAGCATACTCAATACCACGCTCATTGAACGTTCGCTTGATCATACTTCTATTAGTTGTGATTCGCTGTTTTTTAGGTAGCGAAGAAAAACCCATATTAATACAGGCGTAGCCTAAATGATTCATATTACCCTCCACATATATAATGTAACCTTTTCACAGCAAAAAGTCAACACTTTTTTATGATTTCATGATCAAAAACCCATACTTTAGGTTTCTCACCTTTTTTGTACGGAACGCCGCGTTTGCGTAGTTTTTCAACTTCTTTTTGATTAACTATTTGAGCTTCCCAGCCATCAACACCAAGTTTGTGTTTCGATTTTGAAACAAGATATCTTCTTTTCAACACTACGCAAACGTTTGGACCAGCAAAAGACTTAACCAAAACTCTATCGTTCTTGGTATATCTGTTCTTCGACTTCATAAATTTTATCGATAGTTTTAATTGCGGAATCAGGTATGAATAAAACTTTCATACAAAAGAAGGCGGCTAAAAACATAGACATCGCCAGTATAGACAATTCAGCAAATACCTCTAATTTCTTTTCAAAACCCACATAATATATATGTTGGAAGAAATAATATGGAGCGGGAGACGAGATTTGAACTCGCGACATCCACGTTGGCAACGTGGGGCTCTACCACTGAGCTACTCCCGCAAAGTGGCTGGGGCAGCTGGACTCGAACCAGCAACGGCCGGGGTAACA
>MDTB01007135.1_pt1 | contig 29347 bp, 24 predicted proteins | sample 811161 | NCBI WGS metagenome assembly MDTB01 (sample SAMN05326650, study PRJNA326480) | marine metagenome | isolation source: seawater | place: Mediterranean Sea | collected 2009
TATTAAGTTCTACTATTTATTATCTATTACAATAAATTCATTATGTGGAAAGAAAACTGCATTTTCGTAAGCCCAATAAGTCTCTATGAAATAGGTATTTAAAGCATAACCAATCTTAGGAAGGTGGGGAACTCCATCGTCATCTATCATTTGATCTATTGGTGTAGCAAATCTTATCCATGATCCTTTGGGTTGATCGAGTTGTAAGATTCTTGAATACAAGGCAATTTCAGGTGGAACCAATTTATAATTTAAATCTTCTAACTTTTGATAAATTTTTGTTAGAACCTGAAAGTCTGTAAAACCCAGTTCCTTTAAAGACACCTTTTTAAGATTAATAGGTAGTTTTTTTTTATCAAATTTATAATTATGCTTCTGTATTATATTTTCTATCCATTTGCTGTAACTAAAATTTTTTTCGTCATAAAATTTTAATAACTCTAAACAGTCATTAAACTTTAAGTCTTTTATTGTTAACCAATTTTTTTTTTTTTAAATTCATTTATTTGATTATTTTAAAAAATATACTTATCAGCTAAATATAAAATAATCCCTACTGCTATTCCTAATAGGATCCAGTAATAGTTTTCTTTAATCATTAATTATTTTATCAAAATTAGGTTTGAAGTAATTAGGCCCTTTCATTACCTTGCCATTGTTGTTATAAATTGGTTGTCCCTGATCATCTAGTTTACTCATATTTGAATTTTGTACCTCATCGAAACATCTATCCAGGTTTATACCAAAAGAATGCCCCGCTCCATATGTAACATATAAAATATCTGTCAATGCATCAGCTACCTCCTTAATATCTTTATTTTTAATAGCCTCTTTAAACTCTTTCAACTCCTCTTCAATTAATTCAACTCTTAAATTTGTAATTTTTTCGTTAGGAAACTCAGCTTTTTCTTTAGTATCTTGTCCAAAAGTTTGCATAAATTTTTTAACTTTTTCAAAGTTTGTCATAAGCTAAGCTTTATAATATATAGTTACTTAAGAAAAGTGTATTATTAAAAAGAATAAAAAATGAAATATAGAATAGAATTCGATAGCATTGGGAAAATCAAGGTTCCAAGTGATAAATATTGGGGGGCTAGTACTGAAAGATCAAACAAATATTTTAATATTGGAGATTTTAAAGTAAGGCCGATAGTAGTTCATTCGATTGCTATTATTAAAAAAGCAGCTGCTATCGTTAATGTTAGAAATAAAGACCTAAATCCCAGAATTGGAAAATATATAGTTAAAGCGGCCGAAGAAGTTATAAAAGGAAAACTAGACTCTCACTTTCCTCTTAAGGTTTGGCAAACTGGTTCGGGCACACAAACTAACATGAATGTTAATGAAGTCATTTCTAACAGATCTATCGAAATGATGAACGGAAGAATGGGTTCAAAAAAGCCAGTTCACCCTAACGATGATGTAAATAAATCTCAATCTACCAATGATGTTTTCCCAACAGCAATGCATATTTCTATTGCGATCAAAGCAGTTAATAAATTGTTACCTTCATTAAAATTGCTAGAAAAAGAACTTTTTAAAAAATCAAAAAAATTTGGTAAAATTGTTAAAGTTGGTAGAACACATTTGCAAGATGCTACTCCAATAACATTGGGGCAGGAATTTTCCGGATATCATTCTCAACTTTCTAAAAGTATTGAGAGAATAGAAATAGCGTTAAAAGAAATTTATTTTTTAGCTCAAGGAGGGACTGCAGTTGGAACTGGATTAAACACAAAAAAAAATTTCGATAAAAAAATTATTAAGGAAATATCAAAAATTACAAAATTACCATTTAAAGTAGCCAAGAATAAATTTGCGGCATTAGCAGCTCATGACTCAATAGTAAATTTTTCCGGAGCAATGAATACAGCTGCTGTATGTCTGATGAAAATTGCTAATGATATTAGATTTTTAGGATCTGGTCCAAGAGCTGGTTACGGTGAACTAATTTTGCCATCTAATGAACCTGGATCTTCAATTATGCCAGGCAAGGTAAATCCTACTCAAACAGAGGCTGTTACAATGGTTTGTGTAAAAGTGATAGGAAATCACAACGGTATCACAATGGCAGGCTCTCACGGTCATTTTGAATTAAATGTTTTTAAGCCATTAATTATTCATAATATTCTTCAATCTATAGAAATAATGAGTGACTCAGCAAAAACATTTGCCCTATATTGTGTGAGGGGAATACAAGCAGATAAAAAAAGAATAAAATATCTTTTAGATAACTCTCTTATGCTGATCACAGCTTTAGCTCCTAAAATTGGATATGATAGAGCAGCGTTAATAGCAAAAAGTGCTCACAAAAATGGATCAACATTAAAAGAAGAAGTTTTAAAAGCAGGGCTCATAAGCGAAAAAGAATACGATAAAATTATGAGTCCTATTAAAATGACGAAACCTAAATAAATTATAGAATTTCTGTTAAAAATTCTTTTATTTTGCTGGTTTTAAAAATATCAAAAAAACTTTCATTAAATAAAATTTTTTCAAAAGTTTCTTTGAAATAGTTTTTTTCCTCTTCTTTAGCTATATAAGTTTTGTTAGCAGAAATTTTTGTAAAATTTATTTTTTGATTAAGTATGTTGAGTGATCCAGCTACATTCATATTTAATAAATTATTTTCAGTTTTATTTGATAATGATAGTTTTTTTAAAATTTTTCGTTTGTCATATAAGTTGAAAATACAATCAAAATTTAATCTTGGGTATTCATCAGTTAATACTGTTTCACCTTTACAATTTACTGTTCCTCCGTGAATATCAATTTTGCTTGCAAATACTAGTTTACCATGAGCAAAATTATATTCTGACATATAACCTGTTATTAAGTTTTTTCTAGAAATCTTATTATCATAAATAATTTTATTTTTATTATTAAGTTTTTTTATTATTTCTTTCTCTTTAAGGATTTTATCAATAGTAAACCTGTTAAATAATTTACTATCTATTTTTTTAATAAAGATATTTGAATTCATCTCAAAAAAAGGATCGAATTTAATTAAACTATCAAAATATAAAGATAAATTTTCGCTTCTTAAATAAGATTTAGGTATTATTATTTGATCCTTTTTTTTAATAAAATTTAATTTAATATAATTATTTAGTATGTTTATTTTTGATGATCCAGAAAGAGATTGGGTAATATTTTTTTCTTCAAAATTAAAATCTGCTTTTAGACCAATTTCATAAATTTTGAAATTTAACCTTTTTTTATTCTTATCAAATTTAATTCTAAACGTATTATCAAATATATTTCCTTCAATATTATCTTTTTTATACCCATAGTTTGAATATTTAACATTCTTTAAATTTAAAATGGAGTTGTCATTTTTCTTTAAATCTATACTGAGATTTTTAACTATTAATTTATTTTTTAATGCATAAAAATATTCTAATAATTTTCTTGAATTATCGATATCTAAAGTTATCTTGTTATCTTTTAATAATAATTTATTTGCTTTAAAATTTTTAAAATCATAAATATTTTTTATACTTAAAAAAATATTCACTTTTTGAGTATCAAATATTAATGGTTCATCCATTATTTGAAAACTAACGTCTTTCAAAGATAAATTTGGAAAAGGTAAAATAGCATACTTTATAGAATTATAATTTTTAATTTTTAAATTATAATTTTTTATTAAATATTCGTTTATAATTGTATGTTTTTTTTCATAGTCTAAAAATTTAGGGATAGATAAAAATAATATGATTGCAACTACAAATATAATAAAAACATTCTTTAAAAAGAAAAAAAATTTCCAAAAATTGATAATCTTTTTGTGAATTGTTTTGTAAATATTACTAATCATAGTTTTTATTTTTTTTAACTAGTGTATAAATAAATTTTAAGTATGAACAGTATTGATAAATTAATTGATAGTTTAAACAAAGAACAAAAAGAAGCAGTGTTAAATACTGAAGGTCCGAACTTAATTGTTGCGGGCGCTGGATCAGGAAAGACAAAAGTACTTACTACAAGATTAATCCATATTATAAATCAAAAAAAAGCTTGGCCAAATCAAATACTTTGCGTAACTTTTACAAACAAGGCTGCAAAAGAAATGCAAAAGAGAGTCATGGGTCATATTAAAGGGGAAATGAATGCTGTGCCGTGGTTAGGTACATTTCATTCAATAAGCGTGAAATTTTTAAGACGGCATGCTGAAGCGCTAGATTATAGAAGCAATTTTACTATTTTAGACACCGATGATCAAAAGAAATTAATCAGAAATATTGTTAAAGGCGAGGATTTAGATGCTAAAAAATTTTCTCCTCAATTAATTTCCTATCATATTGATAAATGGAAAAATAAAGGACTGCTTCCAAAAGATGTCAAAGAGGAAAAAATGGGGTCTGTCATAAAATCAATTTTAAAAGTTTATCAAATATATCAAAAAAAAACAAAAGATCTTAACGCTTTTGATTTTGGTGATTTAATTTTATTTTGTGTAAAACTTTTTGAAGATCACAAAGATATTAGAGAAATTTATCAAAAAAATTTTAAATATATATTGGTAGATGAATTTCAAGATACAAATTTTATTCAAAATAAATGGTTAAATTTGCTAGTTAATGATAAACAAAATATTTGTTGTGTTGGTGATGATGATCAATCTATTTATAGCTGGAGAGGAGCTGAAATTAAAAATTTTTTATCTTTTGATACAATTTATAAAAATTGTAAAATTTTCAAATTAGAACAAAACTATAGATCTACCAAAAATATTCTAGAAACTGCATCAACTTTGATTTCAAATAATTCAAATAGAGTTGGTAAAAAACTTTGGTCTGCTGCAACACTAGGCGAGCCAGTAAAATTGAATTGTTATAAAACTGGAAAAGAAGAAGCCCAAGGAGTAAGTGACATCATAGAACATAAATTAAAAGATAAATTTTCTCTTAATAATATATCAATATTAGTAAGAGCAATTTATCAAACCAGAGAATTTGAAGAAAGATTTCTTCAAGTGGGAATAGGTTATAGAATATTAGGGGGAACCAAATTTTACGAGAGGTCTGAAATAAAGGATGCTGTTTCTTATTTAAGAATTATAAGTCAAAAATACGATGATTTAGCTCTTGAAAGAGTGATCGGGTCACCTAAAAAAGGAATAGGTGAAAGTACTTTAAATCAGATTTATTTATTTGGAAGTAAAAATAAAATTTGTTTAGAGGACTCGATAATAAAGATTTTAGAACAAGGAAAATTTAAACCTAAAATAAAAAGCTCCCTATCTAAGTTAATAAATATGATTCATAAGTGGCGTAAAGATTCATCTAATATGAAACATTATGATTTATTGAAATTAGTCTTAGATGAGTCTGGATACTCAGCAATGTTGAAAAATAAAAAGGATTTAGAAAATGAAAATAAATTAGAAAATTTAAAAGAGTTATTAAGAGCTATGCGAGACTATGAAAATCTACAAAGTTTTTTAGAGCATGTGGCTCTAGCGACTTCGGTTGATCAAGAGTGGGAAGGAGCTAAAGTAAATCTTATGACAATGCATGCTGCCAAAGGGCTTGAGTTTGATGTTGTTTTTCTTCCAGGGTGGGAAGAAGGATTGTTCCCTCATCAAAAATCTCTTGAAGAAAAAGGAGATTTTGCTTTAGAAGAGGAAAGAAGATTAGCTTACGTTGGTATAACTAGAGCTAGGAAAGAGGCATTTTTATCTTTTTCTATGAAAAGAGCTTATCATGGTGACTGGATGGATGCCTTACCATCGAGATTTATAAATGAGATACCAGAGGGAAGTGTTGAAAAAAATGAGTCAATTCTAGAAAAAACTATAGATGACTTTGATTTCAATCAAGATAACTCAATTGAATTCGATGAAGAGTATAGAAGCCCGGGATGGAGTAGGTATAGAAAGAATAAAATTCTGAAATGGAAAAAATAAATAAACTAAAAAAATTATTTAACTATTATAATATAGAGGGTTATATTGTCCCTAAGAATGATGAGTTTTTTAATGAATTCATTCCTCAAAGTAAAGATAGATTAAAATCTATAAGCAACTTTTCTGGATCGTATGGATTTGCATTGATTTTAAAAAACAATAATTATTTATTTGTCGATGGCAGGTATTCTCTTCAAGCTAAAATTCAATGCGGTAAATTTTTTAAGATAATTACTCTTCCAGCAAGATTTCCCTCAGATGTAATAATAAATAAAAATATAAAGATAGGATTTGATCCTAAATTATATACTAAACAAACCTTAAATCACTTATTTAATAAGACTAATTGTAAACTCTTGCCAATCAATACCAATTTAATTGACAAATTTGAAAATAAAAAAAAGATACAAAAAGAAAAAAAATTTTACACTTTGCCTAATAAGGCAGTTGGTAAAAATTACGCATCAAAAATCAATTTGCTTTTACGAATTTTAAAAAAAAAGGAAATTGATTTTCATTTTATTTCTGCTAGTGAAAATGTCGCTTGGCTTTTAAATATTAGAGGTCAGGACGCAGATTTTACACCTATTCCAAATGCTTATTTAACTTTAGAAAATGAAAAATTACATTTTTTTTGTGATTTAAAAAAAATCGACAAAAAATTTAAAAGTAAATTTAAAAATATAAGTTTTATAGATATAAAATATATTGATACATTTTTATCTAGAGTCAAAAATAAAAAAGTTTTAATAGATCCTTTATCTTGTTCTGTTTTTTTTGAAGATATTCTAAAAAGAAACAATAAAATTACTCAATTTCAAGACCCAATTTATTCTTTAAAAGCAATTAAATCAAAAAAAGAAATAAATAATGTTGCTAGGTGTCACCTGGATGATGGAGCTGCTTTAACAAAATTTTTATTTTGGTTAAAAAAAAATTATTTAAAACATGATATTACCGAAATAAAAGCACAAGAAAAACTTCTAGATTTTAGAAAAAAGAATAAAAATTTTAAATTTCTAAGTTTTCCAACAATATCTGGCTCTGGTCCCAATGGATCGGTCATTCATTATAGAGCTTCAAGAAAAAGCAATAGAAAATTAAAAAAGGGTGATATCTATTTAATAGACTCTGGAGGTCAATATAATTTTGGTACAACAGATGTTACTCGAACTATTTCTCTAGACAATAAAGATAATAGGATAAGAGATATTTTTACTAGAATTCTAAAAGGACATATTGCTGTTGCTAACTTTAAATTAAAAAAAAACACATACGGGTCACAAATAGACAATGCTGCAAGAAAATCACTTAAAGAAATTAATTTAGATTATGCTCACGGAACAGGTCATGGTGTGGGATATTTTCTAAACGTCCATGAGGGTCCTCAGTCTTTATCAAAAAATAATAAAGTAAATTTTAAAGAAGGAATGATATTGTCTAATGAACCTGGGTATTATGAAAATGGAAAGTTTGGTATTAGAATTGAAAATCTTATTCATGTTAAAAAAGACAAAAGAGGCTGTTCTTTTGAAAATTTAACTATGGCTCCAATTGATAAAACTTTAATAAATAAAAAACTTCTTAAAAAAAAAGAAATCAATTGGTTAAATAATTATCATGATAAAGTTTATAATAATCTTAAAAAATTTATGAATAAACCAGAAGTATCTGATTTAAGACAAGCTTGTTCAAAGATCTAAAATTTTATACCACTCATTTTCTGTAACAACTTTAATTTTCAATTGTTTAGCTTTATCAACTTTTTTTTTAGTTGGTTTAGAATTTCCAATTACTAAGAAATTTAATTTGCTTGAAACAGTTCCTAAAACTTTTCCTCCATTGGTTTCGACCAGCTGCTTTGCCTCAGATCTGCTCATCTTTTCAAATCCTCCTGTAAACATTATAGTTTTTTTAAAAAATTTTCCTTCTTTGTTTAGGGATTTAAAATCTTTAACTTTCAATTTTCCGATTAATTTTTCAACTATCTCGATATTTCTATTAACTGAAAAAAAATTATCTAAAGAGTCTATCTGCGTCTCTCCGATACCATCAAGATCTTTTAGATTTTTTAAAATCATTTTTCTACTTTTTTGATTAAAAAGATTGGAGAAATTATTAATTGATATAAAAAAATCTGCTAAAATTTTTGCATTCTCTTGTCCGATATGCCTGATACCAATAGAAAAAATAAACCTATCGAGCTCTATAGCTTTCGATTTCTCTATGGCTTCTTTTAAATTGTTAATTGATAATTCTCCCCAACCTTCTATTTTGCGAATTAAGTCATAATTGATAGCAAAAATATCAGATGGTTTTCTAACTAATTTTAAATTCCATAATTGATCAATTACTTTCTTGCCTAGACCATCAATATTAAAAGCATCTTTGGATACAATATGCTTTAATTTTTCTCTTGCTATAAAATCACACTCATAACTTTTTATACATCTTCTCACCGCATCTTTTTTTTTGGTAGATTTATTTAATTCTTTATAAGTTTTGGCTCCACACAAACACTTTTCTGGAAAAATATATTTTTTACTTTTTTTATCTCTTTCTAATTTATTAACAGAAACTACTTGTGGAATAACATCTCCAGCCCTTTGAATTTGTACTACATCCCCAATTCTAATATCTTTTCTTTCTATTTCCTCCTCGTTATGTAGCGTTGCGTTTGAAACAACTACTCCTCCAACTGTTACTGGGTCTACTTTTGCTACTGGAGTTATCGCGCCTGTTCTTCCAACTTGAATAATTATATCTTTTATTTTTGTAAGTGCCTTTTCTGCAGAAAATTTATAAGCGATAGCCCACCGTGGAGAGTTAGAGGTATTTCCTAGTCTTGACTGAAGACTTAAAGAGTTTACCTTATAAACTAGACCGTCAATATCGTAATCAAGTGAAGAGCGTATTGAATTGATATAAGAATGTTGATCTTCAATCTCATCCAAACTTTTTACGATTTTTATTAATGGATTTGTATTAAATCCCCAACTTTTTATTTTTTCTAAATAATCTTTTTGCGTATTAAATATTTTTTGCTTTACAGCTCCAAATCCGTAAGCAAAATACCTTAATGGAATTTTTGAAGTTTCAAGAGGATTTTTTTGTCTTAAAGAGCCGCCAGCTGCATTTCTAGGGTTAGCAAAATTACTTTTAATTTTTTGAAAATCTTTTTTTCCTATATAAATCTCTACTCTAACTTCCATAAGAGAAGGGATGTTTTTTCCCTTAATTACTTTTGGAATTTGATCAATAGTTTTAAGATTTTTTAAAATATCTTCTCCAGTTACTCCATCACCTCTTGAGAGACCTTTGTTTAATAAACCTTTCTCATAAATCAAAGTTGCAGAGATGCCATCTATTTTAGGTTCAGAAACAAGCTCAATATTTTGATTATGCAGATTAAGAAAATTTTTTACTTTACTAAGAAAATCATACATATCATTCTTATCAAACGCATTAGATAATGAAAGCATTGGCTTTAAATGTTTAATCTTTTTAAATTTTTTAGATGGGGGTGATCCTACTAATTTTTTCGTAAGATTTAATTCTTTTAAAAAATTATTTTTTTTTTCTAAATCAGTTATTTCTCTTTTTAAGACATCATATTGAGAGTCTGAAATATCAGGGTTATCGTTTTCAAAATAAAGTTTATTATGTTTTTTTAAAATATTTATTTTATCTTTATAAATTTTTATAATTTCTGATTTCTTATCCATCGGAATTATTTAATCTTTTCTATTATATCTTTAAAAAAGTTTTTTTCTTTTTTTGAACTTTTTTTGCTGGCAATTTCATAATCTTTGTTTAATATTTTGTAAGATTGTTTGAACCATTCGCTTGAATTGTAATTATAACCTAATATCCTAGCGTACTGTTTGGCTTCTTCTTGTAGTCCTAAATAATAATAAATCTCAACTAATCTATGAAGAGCCTCCTCTATAAATATTGTCTCTTGATAATCATCAGTTATTATTTTCAGTCTATTTATAGCTGGAACCCATTTTTGAACCGAAATGTAGTATTTGGCAATATACATCTCTTTTGCTGCTAATTGGTTTTGAATTAAATCTTTTTTAAATTTTAAATCTGTAGAATAATCTGTTTCAGGATATTTTTTTAAAAAAAAATTTATTTTTTCTTTTGCATTTAACAAAGGTTGTAAATCTTTCTTTTCATCTTGAATCTGTTCATAATAAATGAGTGCCATCAAATAATGTGCGTACATAACATTCTTGTCTGCCAGATATTTTTTAAGATATCTGTCCAAATTTTCTAAAGCTTGATCGTAAAAACTTATTCCATACAGAGCATAGCTTGACATAATTGCTGACTTAGCTGAATATTCTATTATTTCAAAATTTAATTCTGCTTCTGAAAATTTTTTATGTGCATAAAAAAAATCTCCTTCTCTAAACGCTTCATAGCCTTCGTTGTATAATTTATAAGGATCAAGTTTTTTTTGAGGTTCATAGGTCAAATCTTCATTTTTAGAGCAGGAAACAATTGAGAAAAATAATAAAAAAATAATAATTAACTTTCGATACATTTTTTATACATATCAAAAAAATTATACCAGGTAAAATTTTGTTTTATTAAATAGTAATTGAGACGGTTTTTTTTGATGTTTCTGGAGTTTGATTATTTTTTTCTTGTGTATTTCCACTTTCTAAAGACCAGTTAGATTTGTCTAAAAAAAATTTATTTAATAACTTATTTGTTAGAGCATGTCCTCCTTGAGAAGTTTTAACTAATCCAAAGATTCTATGTCCAGATAACATTAAATCTCCTAGGCAATCTAATATCTTATGATAGACAAATTCGTGTCTATTTCTTAAACCATCTTCATTTAATATCTCACTTCCTTTTACAACTACTGCATTTTCTAGAGAGCCACCTTTAGCTAATCCTTGGCTTTTAATAAAATCAATATCCTCGTATAGGCAAAATGTTCTTGAATTATAAATATTACTTAAGTCTCCATCGCTCAATTTAAATTCTTTTCTTCTAGTTCTTATTAAAGGATTGCTATAAATAATTTCGAAGTCTACTATTAAATCTTTTTCTTGGGGTTCAATAGAAATATATTTTTCTCCATCTTTGACTTCTACTTTTTTTAATACTTTAATAAATTTTCTAAATTCTTTTTGTTGTTTAACCCCTACCGATCTTATTGCATCAACAAATTCACTAGCTGAACCATCTAGAATTGGAACCTCTGAAGAGTCGATTTCAACGAGAGCATTATCTATACCCTCACCAAAAAACGCGGCCATCAAATGTTCTACTGTAGAAATTGTAATTCCTTTTTTATTTCTTATTTTTGTGCAGAGTATAGGCTCAACAACATTTTGATAATTTGCATCAATCAAATTTTCATTATCCAGATCAGTTCTACAAAATTTTATTCCATAGTTTTCTTCTGCAGGTTTTATAATTAAATTAGCATTTTTTCCGTTATGTAAACCTACTCCATAAAACTTAATGATATCTTTAACGGTCTTTTGATAAATGTGAGCCATGAAAACTTATATACAAAATAGCACAGCTCAAATTAAAACAACAAATGTTTCCAAAAATAACAACTTATTATTCAAATAAAGACTTGAAAATTCTAGTAATTAGAGAATTTTTTGTTTGAGAGACTGGTATAGCTTCCTTTTTCCAACCATAATTAATTAGATGTGCAGCTCTTAATACTAAACTTTCCGTTTCGTACTCATCAATTAAATTAATTTCAAAATCATAATCTTTAGAAAAAAAAGATTTAAAAATACTTTTAAAATTGTTCGAAATAAGTTTATCTTCAATAGTTAAATAAACTAATTGGCTTTTATTTTGAAAAAACTTAGCACTCGTATTGTTATTTAAAATTATTTTAGCAATTTCTTCAATTCTCGCAATTGCAATATCTACAAGTAATTTTTTTCTTATCTTTCTATATTTATCCTCAAAAAAATATTCTTTTTCTAAATGTTCTTCATCATCGCTATAATTATAATTTTCAAAAATATTATCGGATAATATTCTCTCAATTGTGTCGAGCTTAATTGAACAAATCTTTAATATATCTTTTTTAATTATATTTGTACCAAAAGAAAAAGACTCAAGAAATCTAAGAGAGGAATTTTCAAAAAAATTTATTGTAGAATTGTTTTTGTTGATTTTTATCCTAAAAAAAGATTCACTATTATCGTTTTCAATTAATTTAGTACCTTCGATAAAGTTTTTAATAAATATTTTTTCAACTTTTAAATTATTTTTATTAAATATTTGCTTAATATTTTTTAAATCATTATTATGAATCAAGAGAAACGAAAGTTCATGGCTATAAAAATCTCCGAATAGGCCAATAGGTAAATTTTCAACATGTACATTATCTAATATGCTTTTAGAATTAAAAATGTGTAAAATTGTTTTATTTTTCTCATTCTCGGCTATCGAAGATTTTAAAGAATTTAAAATGTAAGAAATATTTTCTTTTAAAATTTGAGATCCATTTAATTTTTTATACCCAGAAATATTTATACTTGAAAGTCTGAAACTATCTATAATAAGAGTTACATTTTTAAATGTATAATTTACTTTACTTTCAATTAACTGCACATTTTTTTTAATTTCCTCTCTTGCTTCATCAATATTTACAAATTTATTGTTTTCTATTCCATTGTTGAGAGTTATAATTTTTTCATCAATTTTAAAATTTTGATTGTCATCATATTTGCCTGCCAAAAAAATATAATGTTTATCATTTATTTCGACAAAGAGATTTGTAATATCTTTTTGCATAATTAATTTAAAATAAGTTGATCTTGAATCCTATAATCGTACATTTTATAAATATTAAAATTACTATTATTTTTTGAAATCATATAATTTTTAAGGCTCGATAAATAATTTTTAGTTGGAAGTTTTATAGTTTTACCGTCGATAGTAACCAAATCCCATCTGCCAGACTCAAAAAAATAATAAGCTTTTATCATTTCAGTGGGAAATTTTATCTTTTGAAGATCTTTATATAAAGTGTAGAAAGTTTCCCCAGAACCAAAAACTGTTGGTAAATCATTGAATGTCTCAATATTTTTAAATTTTATTAATTTTCCTTTACTAGAAATATAAAACTTTTTTTTTTTATTTTGTAAAATTGCGACAGGTTTTTTTTCGATAATTATTAATTTTAAAGTATTAGGGTAGATTTTTTTGATACTAAAACTATCTACGAAAATTTCTTTCTTTAAATTTTCTTCAATGTTTCTTGCATTAAGTGAAAACAGATTTTCTTTATATAAAAAACTTAAATTTTTTTCAATTTCATGAGTTTGTAAAATTGTATTGTTTTGAATAATAATTTTTTTTATATTTAAATCAAATTTTGAAGAAAAGTTAAATTTTGGTATGTAGGTACTTAAAAGAATAAAAAGTACTGTTAATCCAAGTATAGATTTTTTCATCTGTTTATGCTGGCATCGAGTAATATTTTTTCAACTAGTCGTTCAAAAGAAATTCCCATGTAATTTGCTATTTCAGGAACCAATGACAGGCTTGTCATACCGGGTTGAGTATTAATCTCTAGAAGAAAAAATTGATTATTAAAAAATTTAAAATCTGATCTAGTTACTCCCTTGCAGCCCAAAGCATTGTGAGCTTTTTTTGCGATTTTGAGAGCTTCTTTGTAATGAATTTTTTTTAAATTAGCTGGCATTATATGTTCAGTTCTAGCAGATTTAGAGTACTTTGCTTTGTAATCATAAAATTCTCTTTTTGGTTTTAATTCAATTGCACCCAATGGAAAATTATTTATAACGGCTACTTGAATCTCTTGACCGCCAATGTAGGGTTCAAATATTAATTCGGAGTACTTGTTAAAAAGAGATTTTGTAAATTTGTTTAAAATTGTAATATTTTTACATATTCTAACTCCTATACTTGATCCTTCATTAGTAGGTTTTACGACAATAGGAAAATTAATTCTTTTTTTTTTTTATTGTCTTAATCATCAAAAATTTGGTGAAGTCATTCTTATTAATAACAAAGTATTTAGGAGACCTAATTTTATTTCTCTTAAAAAATTCTTTTGAAATAACTTTATTCATTGCATTATAAGAACTTATTACCCCAGAGTGAGTGTATGGAATTTTTAAATATTCAAAGTAACTTTGAGCAACTCCATCCTCCCCGTCTCTTCCATGCAAAGCATTAAAAATAATATCTACTTTATTTTTATCTATCAAATTAAGTGGCTTCTTTTTAGGATCAAAAGTAGAAACACTATAACCAATTTTTTTAAGAGCTTTAATGCAAGCTCTGCCGCTAGCAAAGCTAACTTTTCTTTCTTCAGATGTTCCACCAAGAACTACTAAAACTTTTTTATTTTTCATCACCTATAATTTTAATTTCCAATTCAAGACATACTCCAGTTTTAGACTGTACTTCTTGTTTTACGTTTCTAATTAATTTTTCTATATCTGAAGTGCTCGCATTTCCATTGTTTACAAAAAAATTACAATGTTTTTCAGATATTCTAGCATCGCCTACATAAAATTTATCACAGCCTGACTCTTTGATGAGTTCCCATGCTTTTTTTTTATCACTATTTTTAAATGTGCTGCCCCCAGTTTTAATTTGACTAGGTTGGGACATTTTTTTTTTATTTATGAATTCTTCTTGTTTTTTCGCAATTTCTTCTTTTGATGAAGTATTGCCTTTGAGTATTGCAGATAAAATTAGATAGTCACTTGGAATATTTGTTCCTCTGTAAAAAAATTTAATATCATCTTTTTTTATTTCTCTTTCTTTACCTTTGTTATCAATTACTTGTATAGACAGTAAAATGTCAGAAATATTTGAACCATAACATCCGCTGTTCATTATAACCGCTCCTCCTATAGACCCTGGTATACAAGACAAAAATTCCAGATTACAAATACCGTTGTTTTTTGCGAATTCAGAAACCTTTCTATCTAGTGTAGCGGCTCCAACTTCTAATTTATCTTTTTCCAATAATTTAATAAATGAAAATTTTGAGCCTAGTTTAATTACAGGGCCTTTAACGCCTGAGTCCCTGATTAAAGTATTAGATCCAGCACCTAAGATATTTATGTTACTATTTTTTTTTCTAACTTCTTCCAAAAATTCAATCAACTGTTTTTTATTCTCAGGACGAAAAAAAATATCTGCTGGCCCTCCTAAATTAAACCAGCTGTATTTTGATAAACTTTCTTTTATAATTAAATTTCTACCAAATTGTTTTTGCAGTTGTTCAGTGTCTAGATTCATAAAGTAAATTTTAATTCTCTCATCCAGCTTGATATTGAGCCGGCTCCCATTCCAATTATGATTTCATTACTTATAAGATTTTTTTGAAAAAAATTTGATAGATCTTTTTGATTTTTTGCTATTATTACTTGGGTTTCAGAATTTTTTGATATTAATTTTGCAAAATTATTCAAATTGAAATTTGAATTTTTTTTCTCACCTGCAGCATATATTGGGCAAATCAAAACTAAATCTGAATTAACAAAAGACTTGGAAAAACTTTGCTTTAAGGACATTACTCTTGAATATCTGTGAGGCTCAAAAACCGTAATGATTTTTCTTTTATCGTAAACTTTTCTAATCCCCTTTAAGATTGATAAAATTTCTGTCGGATGGTGTGCATAATCATCAAAAAAGTCATTTTTATTTTTTGTAAAAATTTTAGTCATTCTTCTCTGAACTCCAGAAAAATTTCCTAGAGATTTTTTAATTATATTAATTTTTACCCCAAGGTTTAAGCAAACCGCTATAGCAGCACACGCATTAAGTACATTATGCTCTCCTATTAATTTTAAGTTTATATTTTTAATAGTTTTATTTAATTTATTTAAATCTTTGTAATGTAAATCAAATAAAGAGAAATTTACATTATATCTAACATTACTAATTTTGTAATTAGCTTTTTTATCAAAACCATAAGTCAGTATATTTTTATTTTTTATCTTATTTAATAATTTCCTTATTTTTTTGTCGTCAATACAAATTAAAGATTTTCCTATTGGAGGAGTTTTTTCAATAAATTGAATAAATGCGTTTTCTAAATTTTTATAACTTTTGTAATAATCAATATGTTCAAAATCGATATTTGTTACTATAGAATAATTAATTGGTAGTTTTAAAAAACTTCCATCGGACTCATCGGCTTCTAAGATTGCCCATTCACCTTTACCTAATTTAGCATTATTTTTAAAAGAATTAATAACCCCCCCATTTATAATAGTAGGGTCTAATTTTTGATCTGATAAGATTTTCGCTACCAAGGACGTTGTGGTAGTCTTTCCGTGAGAACCTGTTATTATTATATTTTTTTTTAATGATACTACATTCGCTAAAACTTCAGCTCTTGAATAAATAGGAATTTTTCTTTTTTTTGCTTGGCTTATCTCTATATTATTATTTTTTATAGCTGATGACTTTACAATTATAGTTGCATTTTTAATATTTTTTTTTGCATGTCCTATAAAAATTTTAATACCCGCCTTTGAGCAATTGGATGTGCTTTTATTTTTATTTTGATCGCTGCCTTGAATTTTGAACCCCATAGTTCGCATAACTTGAGCCAATCCACTCATACCTATCCCCCCGATGCCAATAAAGTGAATTATTTCTTTTCTTCCAATGCTAATATTTGTCATTTAGTATTTTTTTAATTTGTTTATCAATATTTTCATATACAGATATATCAGAATATTGTCTTTGCTTAGCTGACATTTGATCTAATAAAGACATGTCTGTATTAATTTTTTTCAATAATTTAAATAATCTTGAGTTTAAATGTTTCTCTTCTATTAAATAACTATAACCATTTTTTTCATAGTAAATAGCATTTTTTAATTGATGGTCATCAGCTGACGAAGGTAAAGGTACTGCTATAAAAGGAATCTTAGCATTAATTAATTCTGCTAGCATGGAAGAACCAGAACGAGTTATTGCAAGATTAGTTTTTGAAAAATAATTTAAAATATTATCGCTAAAGTTAAAAATTTCACAATTAATATTTATTTTATTGTAGAAAGTAATTAATGACTCTTTTTGATTTGGTAAACATTGTTGGTAAATTTTTAAAGACATTTTTTCGTCTTTACACTGTTTAAAAATTTTCGGAAGTTTCTCAGCAAAAACTTTTGCAGCTTGGCTACCTCCTAGAATTAAAATATTCAATTTCTTTTTATCTTTGATAAAGTTATAGTTTTCTCCAAAGTTTAATATTTCTTTTCTGATAATATTTCCAATTTCAAATATTTTATTTTTGAACTTATTTGGAATACCTTGCAATTCTTTGTGAGAGACAAAAATTATTTTTGCATGTCTTAACAAATATTTATTGGCTTTTCCAACATGTAGATTGTTTTCATATATTATAAAAGGAATGCCAATAATCTTTGAGGCCAAGCAAATTGGAAAAGATGAGTATCCTCCCATACCAAAAACTAAATTTGGCTTTTTAATTAATAAAAAAATAAATGATTTGCATAAAGAATATAAAATAATAAAAATTGAAAAACAAAATTGAAATATACTTTTTTTAAAAATAGTCGAGGTAGGTATCTCTGTTATTTTTAAATCTTTCTCTTTTTTTAAATATTTCAAACCTCTTTTGTCAGAGATTATTTCAACTTTAATTTGTTTTTCTGATAAATGTTTAGCTAAACTGTAAGCTGGAAATATATGACCTCCAGTACCTCCAGTTGCAATAATTATTTTAGTTAAATCATTATTCATCAATATCCAATTTATTTTTTGTATAATTTAAAATTATCCCAGCTAAAATCGCGCTTCCTATAAGGGAAGAACCTCCGTAACTTAGAAAAGGTAATGTCATACCAGTGGTTGGTAATAAACTTGTATTTACTCCTATGTGAATAAATGTTTGGAATATAAGAAGTGAAGCAAGACCGCAAAGAGAAAGTTTTAAAAACTCATTATTATTATAAGTACAATTTTTAACAATACGAAAAGATATATATAAAAAAATTGTTATAATCAAAATAGAAACAATCGAACCATACTCCTCAGATATAATTGCAATAATATAATCTGTGTGAGCTTCAGGAACTTCGTCTTTCAATATTCCTTCGCCCATACCCTGACCTTTTAGACCACCTTGCTTTATGGCGTCTAAAGCTTTTGATGATTGAAAAGAATCTCCTTTTTTCGGATCAAAAAAGGTGATCAGGCGATTGATGATATAACCAAATTTTTCAGGCATTAAAAGTAAAAGACTGCTTATTAAAACAAAAAAAATAAATAGAAAACTAAAAATATAAATTACACTTACACCCGATATAAATACTGTGGAGATCCAACTGCCGATTAATAAAATTGATTGGCCAAGATCTGGTTGATCAATTAATAAAATTATCACGCAAGATAAAAGCAAAAAACTTAAAAAATATTTGATTTGAGAATTCTGTAATTTTTCTAAAGTAAGTATTCTAACAGTCATTAATATAAAAAAAGGTTTTAAAAGTTCTATTGGCTGCAATCTGAAAAGAGTGAAATTTAACCATCTTTTAGCCCCCTTTACCTCCACACCAATAATGGGTACTAAAACCAGCAATAGAAAGAATATGATAAAAAGTGGGATAATCATTTTATTTAACAAGTTGGTTTCCAAAGCTGAAATTACAAACATTATAAAGAGTGCTAGTATAGTAAAAGTTAAGTGTTTTGAAAAAAAGAAATAATAAGTTTTATTTAGTCTTTCACCAGCTAAAGAGGAGGTAGATGAAAATGAAAAAAAAATACCTAAAAAAAATAATATAGAAAATCCAATAAGAATATTTTTATCGATATTTCGCCAATAATTATAAAATTCAAATTTAAATAAATTTTTTAACATATTCTTTACATAATTTTTTAAATTTATCGCCTCTTGCCTCAAAATTTTTGTACTGATCGAATGATGCGGCTCCCGGACTCAATAAGATTGTTTTATTTATCTTTTTTGATGATTGAATATCTTTTTGAATTTTTATAATTGCCCTATTCAAATTTTTTGAAACTGAAAATTTAATTTTATTATTAAATATTCTTTTAAAAAAAATTGTATTTTTTCCTATTATGTAAGACCTGATAATGTTTTTTTTTACATGCTTTAAGTTAATTTTATCTTTATATTTCGGCATTCCACCTACAATCCAATATATATTTTTACAACTAGTCAAAGCAAATTTAGCCGCCTGTAAAGTTGTTGCTTTGGAGTCATTGATAAACGTTACATTTTTTTTTTTTAAAAAAACTTCATATCTATGGGGCAACCCTTTAAACGAACTCATAGATTTTAAGAAAGATTTTTTACTTATTTTAAGTAATTTCGATAAAGTATAAACAAAATTTATATTTTCAGTATTGGCAAAAGATTTTAAATAATCGTTGTTTATTTCTAATTTAGTATTCGTATGATTTCTATTTTTTACTAAAATTAATTTACTAGGGTATTTATTTCTAATGAAATTTTTTTGCAAATTATAGTTAAGTAATGCATAATCCTTTTTTTTTTGTAATTTGAATAACTTAAATTTTGAATTGATATATGCTTGCATCGATCCATGCCAATCTACATGGTCATTGCTTATATTTAGTAAAATTCCGTAATTAGGATTTATGAATTTAGAATGAGAAAGCTGAAATGAAGATACCTCAATTACTACAAATGATTTATTTTTAATTTTTAAGTCTAATACTGGTGTTCCAATATTGCCTCCAAGCTCTACATTAAACTTATTTTTTTTTAAAAGATGAGTTATAATTTTACATGTCGTTGATTTACCGTTAGATCCAGTAACAACAATGGACTTAAATTTATGATTACTTAGGTATAATAAATCAATATCGGTAATGATTTTTTTTTTGTACCTTAATAAGTTCTTTTTATACTTGGATTTCTTTAAACTTATTCCTGGGCTTAATACGATATGATCGACTAATTTAAATTTTAATATTAAATTTTTAGGTATTTTAGAACTAAATTTTTTTCTTAATTCAGCTTTATCGTCCCACACTGAATAATTTAAAATTTTCTTTTTTTTAAAATAGTTTAAAACAGAAATACCAGATGAGCCGAGGCCGTACACTAAAAAAGAGAGCGTCTTAAATTTTTTTTTTGTATAAGTTAAATGATAAGACATTCACTAACGTAATTTAAGTGTGGCTAATCCAACCAAGGCTAATATTATTGCAATAATCCAGAATCTAATTACAATTGTAGACTCAGCCCAACCTTTCTGCTCAAAATGATGGTGGATTGGCGCCATTTTAAAAATTCTTTTTCCAGTTAGTTTATATGAAATTACTTGAATAATAACTGAAACAGTCTCTAGCACAAATAATCCTCCGACTATCGCTAACACTATTTCGTGTTTGGCGATTATAGCGACTGCAGCTAATGACCCTCCTAGAGACAATGATCCTGTGTCTCCCATGAAAATCTTTGCTGGAGGTGCATTATACCAAAGAAAACCTAAGCAAGATCCAACTATTGAACCACAAAATATAGAAAGCTCTCCTACATCAGGAATATATTGTAGCTGCAGATACTCTGAAAAAATCGTGTTTCCAACAACATATGAAATTAAAGTAAAAGAGAGAGCTACTAACATAACTGGAACAGTAGCTAAACCATCTAAACCATCGGTTAAATTCACTGCATTAGAAGATCCAATTATTACAAACAGACCAAAGGGAATAAAAAAGAGACCCATATACCAAATAAAATTTTTAAAAAAAGGGAAATAAAGATTATACAAATACTCATGATCTGAAAAGTTTATTAAAATAAATATTGCAGTCGAACCAATAATCAACTGTCCGAGAAATTTTAACTTAGAATTTAGACCTCTAGAATTTTTTAATCTTATCTTTAACAAATCATCTAAAAAACCTAATAGCCCAAGGCTCAAAGACACAAAAATTAAAGTCCAAATATAAATATTTTTCAAATCAGCCCATAATAAAGTGCTTGTAAGCATGCCGATTATAATAATGACTCCTCCCATCGTGGGTGTTCCTGATTTTTTAATAATATGATCTATTGGACCGTCTTGTCTTATAGGGCCGGAAATCATATTTTCAGAAAAAACTTTAATTAGCGGTCCTCCGATAATAAAAACAACAACTAAAGAAGTTACTACGGATAAACCTGTTCTAAAAGTGAGGTATTTGAAAACGTTAAGAAAAGAGTATTGATCTATAAATGATGTAAGTAAATTAAATAACATTTAAGTTCCATTTATCATTGAGTTGCTAATAACATTTAATCCAGTTGCGTTAGATCCTTTTATCATTAAATAATCATTATTAGCGATTATATTTTTTAAAATAAGATCGACATCTTGATTGCATTGAAAAATATTTCCCCTCTTCTTTTTTTTTAAATTTTTATAGGTAAAAAGGGTTTTTTCTCCTTTAATAAAAACTTTATCAATATCTGAACTGTTAATAAGTCGAGATAATTCGCTATGATAAAAGTTTGATTTTTGCCCTAGTTCAAGCATATCGCCTAAAAGTAAATACTTTTTAAAATTTTTTTTCTTTAATTTTGCAAATTTACTTAAGGCGTTTTTAACCGAAAATGGACTTGCATTATAACTTTCGTCAATTAGTTTAAAATATTTTTTATATCTTTTTATTCTATGTACTCGTCCTCTACCATCTTGGGGTTGTAAGTTTTTAAATATTTTATTAATTTTGTGCAGACTTAACTCCAATTCTTTAATGACGGCCAGTGAGGCTAATACGTTATAAACATTGATGTCTTTAATTATCAATTTTAAAATTTCACCTTTAACACTTACAGTAATTTCTTTTGTTTGTTCTAATTGCTTTGTTTTGATTAAAAAGACATCTGCTTTCTTATTTTTACCAAATGAGATAACTTTTATATTTTTTAATCGTGCTATTTTATGAAAAAAATTAAAAAATTTGTCATCCCGGTTTAATATAATCTTTCCATTACTTTGTATGTGGTTCAAAATTTCACCTTTTGCTTTAGCTATTCCCTTAATGTTATCAAAATTTTCGAGATGGGCCTCAGCAATATTTGTAATAATTGCTATCTCAGGTTTTATCATTTTAGACAATCGGTTTATTTCTCCAGGCTTGCTCATTCCTACTTCAAACACTCCAAATTTATGACTTAAGTCTAAATTAGATAAACTTAAAGGAACGCCATAATGGTTGTTGAAAGATCTTGGGGAAGCATAAGTTTTGCCGTTATTATTAAGTAAAATATTAAGCATATTTTTTAAGGAAGTTTTTCCTACACTTCCTGTTATAGCTATAATTTTAGCAATACAGTTTTTTCTTTTAAGCTTAGCAAAATGATTAATAAAATTAATTGGATCATCAACTTTAATTATTCTTTTTTTATAGTTATGATTTTTCTTAGAGGTCACAATATTTGCCGCACCTTTTTTAATTGCTTTAGTAATAAACTTATTTCCATCGTTTTTTTTTCCTTTAAAAGCAACAAATAAATCGCCTCTAGTTACTTCTCTTGAGTCAATCGCTACACCTTCAAAATTATAGAATTTTTTGTTATTTAATATCTTATTTAAAATTTTTGAGTTAAATAATTTTTTCTGTTTTTTTAAATTTATCTTATTTTTATAAACTTTTATTTTTTTAACAATTTTTTCATCTGACACAGAAATCATTTTATTACCGTAATCTTGATAATTTTCATGCCCTTTTCCGGCTATAAGAATTGTCTCATTAGGTTCTGCATTTAATATAGCTTTTTTAATTGCCTGAGATCGATTTCCTACATTAAAATAATTTCTACCTTTCAAGTGCATAATTATATCGTTCCTGATTTTTTCAGGGTTTTCTTTTCTAGGATTATCATCTGTTACATAAATTTTATTACATAAAGATCCAGCAATCTTTGCCATCAAAGATCTTTTTTTAAAATCTCTTTCCCCTCCACACCCAAATACTAAAGTAATATTATTATTATATTTTTTTATAATTGAATTTATAACCTCCTTTAATGCATCCGGTGTATGAGCGTAATCAATAAAAACTCTTATATTATTAGGATATTTTTTAATTAAGACTAATCTTCCATTGACGTTTTTAATCTGTTTAATAGCTCTTATAATATTTTTATTATTTAGATTAAACATTCTAGCGGCCTGTACCGCCATAGACAAATTTTTAATCTGGAATAGTCCTATTAAAGGTAAAGATAATTGTTTAGTTTGATTTACTAATTTTTCTATACTGAATAATCTTAAATTTTTATTTTTTGAAATTTTTTGCAAAATTGAGTATTCCTTATTAGATTTGTCTGAAACTACAAAACTATTTTTTGGCAACAATTGAGAAAATAGAATTAACTTTGATTTTAAATAAGCCTGCATTGATTTATGGTAATCTAAATGATCTTGACTAAAATTTGTGAAAATACCCCCTTTTAACTTTAGTTTATCTAATCTTCTTTGTTCTAATCCGTGGCTGGACGCTTCAATAATAACATAATCGATTTTATTTTTTTTTAACATTTCGAGATTTTTGTGAAGAGTAATAATATCTGGAGATGTAAGATTTGTTTTAATAAATTTATTTTTGTATCTAATTCCTAGTGTTCCAATAGACGCAACTTTTAATTTATTCTTATCTAAAATTTGAAAGAAGAAGTCGGCTACAGACGTTTTACCATTTGTTCCTGTAACCGCAATTATATTTTTTGGTTTAGACCTATAATATTTAGCTGTTATTTCACTTAAATATTTTTTAACATTTTTAGTTTTAATAATATGTGTTTTTGTACTTTGATATTTACATTCGTTTGAGCAAACAACAATTGAAGCACCTTTTTTAATTGCGTTATTTATAAAATTTTCACCATTTGATTTGCTACCCCTTATTGCAAAAAAGATAAATCCTTTTTTCACCTCATTACTATTAAGTGCCAAACCTTTAATGTTTAGATCTTTAACGGTTTGAGGAGGGTTCTTAATTAAGTTTTTTAGCAACATGTTTGTTGTAAAACTCTTCGTTTTTTATGGCTAAAATAGGTCCAATTTTCTTTATAATTTTGCCAGCGATATAAACTGAATTCCACCCTGCTTCATTTCTTGTGCCTTTAATCTTTATGCCCCGATAATTGTAGATTAAATTGGTTGCAACTTGTGGATTCTCTAACATAACAAATAAAACGTATTTTGGATTTTGGTAAGGAAATATTGATATAAAAGTATTCAAGTTTTCATTCTTATTTCCATATTTTTGTGAAGTTCCTGTTTTTCCTCCAACTTCATAGCCATAAACATCTGCAAGACTAGCGGTACCATGTTTCTCTGTAACTACTTTTCTTAAAATAGTATTAATCTCTTTGCTTGTTTTATTTGAAATAATTTTCTTATTTAAAAAATTTTTTTCTTTTTTAATTATTGTTGGATATATAAGGTTTCCCCCATTAGTCAAACTCGCATATGTAGTCGTGGCCTGTAAAGGAGTCACTGCAACACCATGTCCATAAGAAATTGTTTCTAATTTACATTTATTCCACTTAAAATTTAAAGGTGTACCTAACTCCTCTAGCTCTAGTTTTGCTGTATTTAATAAATTTGTTTTGGTAAAAAAATTTTTAAAATCTTGTTCTCCAATTTTTCTAGCAAGCATTAGACTTCCTATATTGGAAGATCTAATTAGGATATTTTCAACTGATAAGTTTTGTGGAAACTGTTTTATGTCTGATATTTCATGATTTGAACATTTTACTTTTCTGGGTATATTTTGAATTATTGTTTTCGGTGCAACTATTTTTTTTTCAAGGGCTAGGGCTACAGTAAATGTTTTAAAAATCGATCCTAATTCATAAATACCTTTTGTAATTTTATTGATATACTTTTTGTCAGTAATACTTTCTCTTTTGTTTATATTAAAGTTTGGTAGAGAAACTAAAGATAAAATTTCTCCATTGTTAACATCCATAAGTAAAGCTCCTCCCCCGCTAGCACTAAAAATTTCTAAAGCTCTATTCATTTCTTCATCAACTATATATTGGATATTTGTGTCTAGAGTTAATTGAAGTGGTTTACTTAACAATTCTTTTTTTTTTAAATCTTTGTCAAAATATTTTTCTACTCCTGAAATTCCATAATTGTCATAATCAACTTGTCCTAAAATATGGCTATATAAATTACCGTGAGTATAAATTCTAGATTGAAAAGGCTCGAAAATAATTGCTTTTTCTCCCAGAGACCATAATTTCTCTTTATCCTTTTGATCAAGTCTCTTTTTTAAATAAAAATATTTACCTTTATTTATTTTATTCTCAATCTCTTTAATTGAAAAATTCGGAAAATTTAATCTAATTTTAATCAAAAAATTTTCTTTATTCTTAATTAAATTTGGATTAATTGCTGCGTGAAAAGACTTTACATTTCTAGATACAAGTATCCCATTTTTATCTACAATATCTCGTCTCATAGGTAAAAAATAAGAAGAGTCAATTTTTGCATTTAATTTTACAGGCTCTTTTAAAGATACAAATGTGATTTTAATTGCAAATATTGTTATTAATGAAAAAAAAAGAAAAAAAAGAAGATAAACTCGATCTTGTGAAATCTTTGAGTCTTTTATTTTTTTGTTTTTTTGATTAGTTTCTAAGTAATCTTCAAAATAAAAACTTGTTTGGTTTATATTTATGTTTTTATTTTTTTTGTATTTTTTTTTCATTATTTTTTGATCTAAGAATTGTCATTTTTTTTTCTATGTCTAAAAAATCTTTGTAATTTAGATATATTCTTGAGAAATCTATAGGGCCATAATCGACATAGCCTAAATCTTCAATTTTTTTTGATAAGTTTTTTGGAGATGTGAGATATGAATAATCTAGCTGGGTCTCATGAAAATCTTTTTTTAAAAAAGTTATTTTTTTATTTATCTTTTGAATTTTTTTCTCAATAATTCTAGTTTGATTTTTTAAAAAAGACGTCAAAATTAATAAGGTTGCAAAAATGCAAACGGTTGTGATCAGCTTAGTTTTAAACATTTAAGTTCTCCAAATCTGTGTACTTTTTGAATTTGATAATTAGTTCTTCGGGATAGTAAAACTCATTTTGATTTCTGATTGCATATCTTAATTTAGCAGAACGAGATGGAGGATTTTTGATAACTTCAGAATTTTTAGGCTTAAAAATCTTATTCTTATAATTTTCAAACAAGGACATGCCCTCATCCCTAATTTCGGGTAAATATCTAGATGGTTTGGACTTGCTTGAAGAAAAATTGCTGAAAAAATATTTAACTATTTTATCTTCGATGGAGTGAAAGCTAATTATTAGAATTTTTCCTCCAGGTTTTAAAACTTTTGTTGCATTTATAATTCCTTGAACTAATTCTGAAATTTCTTTGTTAACAAATATTCTCAAGGCTTGAAATGTTTTTGTGCTTGGACTTATCTTTTTCGTATAATCTCTTTTTTTACTTTTTTCTATAATTTCTACTAATTGATTAACCATTGTAATTTTTTTGGTTAGACGATACTTAACTATATTTTTTGCTATCCGAAATGCATCTTTTTCCTCTCCCAAAATTTTAATAATCAATTTTAAGTCTTTTTCACTTAAATTATTTACCACCTCTTCTGCAGATGTGTTTGAGAGACCCATCGACATGTCCAGCGACTCTTTTGATTTAAATGAAAAACCTCTTTTTAAATTATTTAATTGAATTGATGATAAGCCTAAATCGAAAACTACAGCATCAGCCGACTGACCTTCAATCACGGTATTTACTTCACTAAATTTTCTATGATAAAAAAAAAATCTATTGGGATATTTTTTTTTAAATTGTCTGCTGATATTTAAAATATAATCGTCACGATCTAAAGCAATTACTTTGGTATTAGAAAATTTAAGAAATTTTTTAGAATAGCCTCCACCACCAAAAGTACAGTCTAAAAGGATATCACCTTTCTTTGGAGAGCAAATTTTTATTACTTCATCTAACATCACCGGAAAATGATATAATTCCGATGATGAAATGTTTTTGATCATAATGATAGATACTTATCATTAAAATTTTTGTTTTCTCAAGAACGCAGGTATCTCAAAGTCTTCTTCATCATTTATATCCTGATCAAAAAGTTTTTCTGAATGAGTTTCGTTAGATTCATCAAAGTCGTTTTCACTCAAAGACTCGTTTTCTTTCGAAAATAATTGAGGAGTATGCTCTTCATCCTCATGATTGCTCGATTCCATTATGCTATCATTTGTTGATAGTGACTCGTTGTTAGTATCAATGTACGATGCATTTTCGATAGACACTCCTGCTGGAATGTTGGACATTTCATTTTCAACAATACTTTTGTCATGTTCAAGTTCTGAAGAATTTAATGCAAAGTTATTTATTTCTGATTGAGGCTCCTGTTCTTTTGTCTCAAACCTTTCGTCTAATTTTAAAGCTGTTGCCCCTTCAATAGAATTTAGAGTATTGTTCTCAGGATTAACGTTTGGATTATTCGGAAATAATCCTTCAGAATAACCATTATTCCTATTTTGTATTCTGGAAACCATATTTAAAACGGTATTAGTTTGTGGTTTGTTTCCGTCTAAAGCAGTAGCAACTATTGATACTCTCATTTTTCCTTCCATATTTTCATCTTTAATAGCTCCAAAAATTAGTTCTACTTCAGGATCAACTTCAGCTCTAACTTTTTGAACAGTTTGGTCAACCTCAAACAAAGTAAGATCTTTTCCACCAGTAATATTGATTAATAAGCCTCTTGCACCTTTTAAAGAATATTCATCAATTAGCGGATTGTTTAATGCCATTTCTGTAGCAGCCATAGCTCTATTTTCACCTTCAGCCTCTCCTGTTCCCATCATTGCTTTACCCATTGAGCTCATTACTGTTTCAACATCAGCAAAGTCTAAATTTATCATGCCAGGCCTAACCATTAAATCTGTAACGCTTTGAACTCCATGCCTCAATACATTATTTGAAAGGTGGAATGACTCTTCAAATGTCGTAGTCTCGCTAGCAATCTTAAAAAGGTTTTGATTAGGAACAACTATAGTTGTATCTAAATGTTTTTTTAAAGCCTCTAAGCCCTCTAAAGCTCTTCTCATTCTTTTTGAACCTTCGTATGTAAAAGGTAAAGTTGTAACTCCAACTGTTAAGATATTTAATTCTTTTGCTACTTTAGCAATTACATGAGAGGCTCCCGTCCCAGTTCCACCACCCATACCAGCTGCGATAAAAACCATATTACTTCCTTGGATATAATTAACTATTTCACCTATAGACTCGTCTGCTGCAGCTTGACCAATATTATGTTTGGCTCCTGCACCTAAGCCTTTAGTTAGATTCATACCTATTTGTATTTTTGCATGAGCTTTGCTCATTTTTAAATCTTGAGCATCTGTATTAATTGCAACAAATTCCACGCCATCCATTCCTGACTCGATCATTGCATTTATAGCATTACCTCCTGCTCCTCCGATACCTAAAACTAAAATTCTAGGTTTTAATTCTTTAAGTTCTCCACCACCTATATTCATACTCATACTTCCTCCCTTTTTTGTTTATTTTCCCATTTTAGATTAGATCTATTTTGATACGCTTTTTTTCTTGCTACTACTTTAAATTTTTCAAATATTTTAGGCTCCCATATTTGAAAAGTTTTACCAAGGCCAACAAACAAAATATTGTTTTTAATTTTTGCGTGACCAAGTAATTTTTCTGTTAAGGAAACTCTTCCTTCGGTATCAAATTGTAGATTAACACTTTCAGATAAAACAGATGTTGCAAAATAATCTCTTTTTTCCTCGAAAGGATTTAGAGAGTCAATTGTATTAGATAATTTTTCAATTCTGTCCTGAGAACAGGCTTCTAGTGCTGAATGATTAAATGATGGATAGCTAATAAAGCCATTATATCCCATTGAAGTTAAGTAAGATCTAAAAGTAGCAGGCACTGATACCCTTCCTTTTTTGTCTAATTTGTTTTCGTAACTTGATAAAAACATTGTCTTTAAAATCCTTATCTTTAAAAATCTCTTTCAAATCACCCTCCGTTTTGGGATTATTTGGGATAGTATGGGTTTTAACTAAATAGTCAATATTTAAGTTATTTATCAAAATAGTACAAAAATAGAACATTTGAAGAAGGAGTTAATTTGCCAGATAGTTTATAAGCCGGGTTCTGTCATTTAAGATGTCATTTATCTAGGCTTAAATTCGCATTTAAGCTCAAGCGGTTAACCCGGAAGACTAACTAAAGACTGTTTTTTGCGTTCTCACGCTGTGTCTCCCCTATTTAACCTTGCTCCCAGTGGGGTTTGCCATGCGTTTTTTGTTGCCAAAAAACCGGTGAGCTCTTACCTCGCCGTTTCACCCTTGCCTTGATAAGGCGGTTTATTTTCTGTGGCACTATCCCTGA
>MDTB01033344.1_pt1 | contig 29337 bp, 30 predicted proteins | sample 811161 | NCBI WGS metagenome assembly MDTB01 (sample SAMN05326650, study PRJNA326480) | marine metagenome | isolation source: seawater | place: Mediterranean Sea | collected 2009
CTCGATACGATTGCTCGTATACCTCCTTAGCAGGGAGGCGCCTTCGACCACTCGGCCACCTATCCATTTACAATTCTGCCTATTTATAATTAGAAATCAAGTATGATTTATATTTTTGGGATAGAGGCGCCAATAACTGGCACATCGTATCCTTTTTGTACTGCTTCTCTATTAGAAATACCTATATACCAATCAGCTACATATTCGTATTTTTTAATATCTATTTGATGCCATTCAAATCGGGCAATCCAAGGCCAGGCTGCAATGTCTGCTAATGTATAATCATTTCCTGCTAAATATTTACTTTTCTTAAGCTGAGTATTTATTATTTTATAAAGCCTTTTAGCTTCATTAAAATATCTGTCCTCTGAATATTTTGATTTTCCTTTATTAAACTTTAAAAAATGATGTGCTTGCCCTAGCATTGGCCCTTGAGAAGCAGTTTGAAAATTTAACCACTCAATGCATTTAAATCTATGATCAAATGCAGTTGGTAAAAACTTTTTATATTTCTCAGCTAAATATAACATTATAGCCCCTGACTCCATCATAGAAATATTATTTTCATGATCTAATATTGCAGGTATTTTATTGTTAGGACTTATTTTTAAAAATTTTTTATTAAACTGCTCATTTTTCATAATATTAATAGGAAAAACTTTATACTCAACTTTTAACTCTTCTAAAAGAATAGAAATTTTTCTTCCATTAGGCGTAGACCATGTATATAAATCAATCATAATTTAGGTCTATTCATTCGAAAAAAATTATCTACTACAGAGTAATCCATATAACCTAATCTTGCCAAGGGCTTTAATTTTTTAATATCTATCATACCATCTTTAATAAATTCATTATTAATATTTAAACCTAATACATGTCCTATTATTATACCATTATATTCATTTTCTTTTATAATTGGTAGATCTAGAATTTTAAAAAGTTTACACTCCATATTTATAGGAGAAGCTTTTAAAGATTTAGGTTTTACTAACTTACTTTCAATTGTCTCTAATGCTGCTAAATCAATTTCGCTTTCTCCTCTAGCAAGAGGAGAACAAGTTAGATTCATTAGATCTTTATTTTCATAAGTAGAGATATTTACCACAAATTCCAGATTAGCTTTAATATTTGAAAAAGTATCCTTAGCACCATTTTTGTCTGGAGCTGGTCCGTTATTAGCAAACATTACCATAGGTGGATCTGAGGCCACTCCATTAAAAAAACTATAAGGCGCACAATTATCAACACCTTCATCCGTAATAGTAGTTATCCATGCAATAGGCCGAGGAATGATACAAGATTTAAAAGGATTATACTTTAACCCATGATTATTTTTTGAGGTCTCATAAAACATTATTTTTTTAGTTTATCTATTATAACCTTATTAACAACAGATGGGTTAGCCTGTCCTTTTGTTTCTTTCATGACTTGTCCTACAAACCAACCTAAAACTTTAGTGTTACCACTTTGATATTGTTTTTTTTGTTTTTCATTAGAAGAAATAATTTTATCAACTATACCTTCAATTTCATCGGTATTACTAATCTGTTTTAATCCTTTTTTCTCTATGATAGTTGCTGCTGACTTGCCTGATGTAAACATTTCTTCAAAAACTTCTTTAGCTATTTTATTAGAAATTATTTGTTTATTTATTAAATCAAGAAGTTTGCCTAATTCTTTTGCATCTATTGGTGAGTCTTTGATACTTTTACCACTATCATTAAGTTTTCCAAATAAATTAGTTATTATCCAATTAGCTGCTTGTTTAGCATCTCTATTATTAGATAAAACCTCAAAATATTCTGTAGTACCTTGATCTGAAGAAATAACTCGCGCGTCATACGCACTTAAGCCATATTGATTTAATAACCTTATTTTTAAATCGTCAGGTAACTCTGGTAAGGTTTTGCTTATATCTTCAATTCGTTTGTCTGTTAGTTCTAGAGGTAATAAATCAGGATCTGGAAAGTATCTATAATCATGAGCCTCTTCCTTTGATCTCATCGTTTTTGTTTTACCACTGTTAGTATCAAATAGTCTGGTTTCTTGTATAATTTTATTACCACCTTCTAAAACCGTTACTTGTCTAGTAGCTTCATATTCTATTGCTTTCATTAAATTTTTAATGGAGTTAAGATTTTTTATTTCGCACCTTGTACCAAGAGGCTCATTTGGTTTTCTGACAGAAACATTAGCGTCACACCTTAATGAACCTTCTTCCATATTACCATCGCATGTATTGACAAACCTTAATATACTTCTTAATTTTGTTAAGTAATTTCCTGCTTCTTCCCAATCACTTAAATCAGGATAAGAAACTATTTCCATCAAAGCAACTCCTGCTCTATTATAGTCAATAAAAGTTTTATCAGGAGATTGATCATGTAATGATTTACCTGCATCTTGTTCTAAATGTAATCTCTCTATTTTTATAGTTTTAGTTTTACTATCACTAATATCAATATTTATGAATCCTTCACTCACAATTGGGTCTTTAAATTGACTAATTTGATAACCAAGAGGCAAATCAGGATAAAAATAATTTTTTCTATCAAAAATAGATCTTTTGTTAATAGTTGCATTCAAAGCTAAACCAGTTTTAATAGCTTGATCAACAGCCATTCTATTTATGACAGGAAGGGTGCCTGGTAAACCAATATCTAATAAATCAAGTTTATGATTTGCGTCTTTTCTGAACTCGGCAGCACCATTAGAAAATAACTTTAGATTTGTAATAATTTGAGCGTGTACTTCTAATCCAATAATAATTTCCCATTCATCATTAGCACTCTTTATTTTTTTTGCATTATATTCGGACATCATAAATTACCTAGAGGAGGTTCATTTTTAAAACATATTTCTTGTTCTATTGCATAAGCTCCTCTTAACAATAAATCTTCACAGAATGTATTTCCAATTAATTGAAGTCCCAATGGTCTGCCATTATCACTCATGGCTCCTGGTAATGATAAAGCAGGAAGTCCAGCTAAACTAGAAGGTACCGTGAAAATATCATTTAAATACATAGAGATAGGATCTTCTGTTTTTTCTCCAATCATAAAAGCATCACTTGGTGCAGTTGGTGTTAAAATAAGATCAATCTTATTAAATGCATTATCAAAGTCTTCAATAATTCTTCTGCGAACCTTTTGGGCATGTAAATAATAGGCATCATAATATCCAGAAGATAATACGTAAGTACCAATAAGCAATCTTCTTTTTACCTCTTTTCCAAATCCTTCTCCTCTAGTTTTACAATACATTTCATTAAGATCTTCAAATTTATTTTTTGATCTATATCCATACTTTACACCATCATACCTTGCTAAATTAGCTGATGCTTCCGCCGGAGCAATTATATAATAAGTTGGCAAGGCATATTTAGTGTGAGGCAATGAAATATCTATTATCTCTGCACCTAATTTTTCTAATATTTTTTTACCTTTATTCCAAAGATCTTTTATTTCTGATGGTATTCCTTCAATATCATATTGCTTTGGTATTCCTATCTTTAATCCTCTGACGCCATTTTTTAAATTTTTAAATAAGTCTGGCATTTTTTCCATTGAGGTTGTAGAGTCTTTTTTATCGTATGAAACCATATGAGTTAGTGCTAAAGCACCATCTTCCACATTCTTTGTAAATGGACCTGCTTGATCTAAGGATGAAGCAAAAGCAATAATGCCAAACCTTGAACACCTCCCATAAGTAGGTTTAATACCGACTACCCCACAAAAAGATGCTGGTTGTCTAATAGATCCTCCAGTATCAGTGCCCAAAGAAAAGCATGCACCAGAAGCAGCCATTATTCCTGCAGACCCTCCTGAAGATCCTCCAGGAGTAAGAGGTTTAGAAAAATCTTTAGTCCAAGGGTTAATAACATTACCTAAGTTACAAGTATCACTTGCTGATCCCATAGCAAATTCATCCATATTAGTTTTACATATTATAATTGCCCCTGCATTTTTTAGACTTTGAGTTACAGTAGATTCATAAGGAGCCTTAAAATTTTTTAAAATATTGGAACTTGCAGAAGTTTTATTTCCTTCAGTACAAAATATATCTTTTACAGCTATAGGGATTCCCTCTAAGGGCAATCTATCTTCTTTTTTTTTAGCGTCTGCTTTTTTTGCTTGTAAAATAGCTTCGTCATATAATTTTTCTGAAACTAAGTTAAACTTGTCCAGTTTATCTATTTTTTTTATAAAATCATTTACTAACTCTTCTACAGAATACTCCTTATTAGCAATTGCTTTTATAATATTCTTAATGTCTGCATTCATGATATTAGTCATTCTATTACCTTAGGTACAGTAAAGTAATCCCCAACTTTGTCTGGAGCATTCAGCAAAACTTTTTCTTGTTCTACATAAATTGCATGAGAAATATCATCTCTTTCATATAATTTATTCTCTGTAATACTTGTAACGGGTTTAATATTAGAAACATCAACTTCCTTGAGCTCTTCCATCCACTTTAAGATATTATTTAGATCTTTTGTGTATTCTTTAATTTCTTGTTCAGAAAGATCAATTTTAGCTAAAGTTGCTATTTTTCTTGTAATTTTCTCATCTATCAACATTTTTGTTTCTTATTTTTATTTTTATGTTAATTTTTTAACTTAGTATGCACCAAACTTTAAATACTAATACAATCACATACGATATTAATAATTTCAAGCTAGTTTTTAGTCAATACAGAAAAATAATGGGTCTAGATGTAGGAAAAAAAACTATTGGTGTAGCCATCTCTGACCCTATAAGTCAAATAGCATTAACTCATAAAACAATATTTAGAAAAAAATTAAATGAAGATATTCAAGATATAAAAAAAATTATTAATGAAAATTCCATTTTTTCCATAGTAATAGGATTACCACTTAATAAAGATGGTACTAAAGGACCTATAGCCCAATCAGTAATTACTTTTGCTAATAAGCTATTGAAAAGCTTCAAACTACCTATACTACTTTGGGATGAAAGATTTTCTACTATAGGAATTTTAAGAGAAATGAAACAAGCTGGTATTAAAAAAAAGGAGATTGAAAAAAAAATAGACTCTGCTTCTGCTACTTGGATTTTACAAAGCGCCTTAGATACTATGAAAAATAAAAATTGTGATGAAAAGTAAACACCTATTATCAATTAAAGATTTAAGTATAGCTGACATTAATAATATATTAACTAAGGCGGAGAAGTTTCTTGACAAAAAAAATAAAAAAAAAAATTCCTTTTCAGATAAAAATATTATTAATTTATTTTTTGAAGACTCTACAAGAACACTTACCTCTTTCGAATTAGCAGGAAAACAGTTAGGTGCTAGTGTAATCAATATGTCTATTGCAACTTCTTCAATTAAAAAAGGCGAAACGCTTATTGATACTGCGATGACATTAAATGCAATGGATCCGGATATTTTAATAGTAAGACACAATATGAGTGGAGTTCCATACCTACTATCAGAAAAAGTTAATTGTTCTGTTATAAATGCTGGTGACGGAAGTAATGAACATCCAACGCAAGCTTTACTAGATGCTTTAACAATCAAAAGGCATAAAAAAAACATAGCTGGCTTAGAAGTGGCAATTTTAGGAGATGTCTTACATAGTCGAGTAGCTAGGTCTAATATCTACTTATTAAATAAACTAGGAGCTAAAGTTAGAATAATTAGCCCTCCTACTTTACTACCTCCTAAAATAGAGGACCTAGGTGTGAAAGTTTTTAAAAACTTAGAAGAAGGACTAAAAAATGTTGATATAGTAATGGTTTTAAGAATGCAAAAAGAAAGAATGTCTGGTACTTTTGTTCCATCAGAAAAAGAGTTTTTTAAGTTTTGGGGATTAGATAGAAAAAAATTAAATAATGCAAAAAAAAATGCTTTAGTTATGCATCCCGGTCCTATAAATAGAGGTATTGAAATAGATAGTGATGTTGCCGATGATATAGGAAGATCATTGATATTAGAACAAGTAAAACTTGGAGTAGCAATAAGAATGGCTCTTATAGAACAATTAATAAAATGACAAATATGAAAAATATTATTCTAAAAAATGCATTCATAGTTGACCCATCTCAAAAAATAAATGCACTTGGATCAATAATTATAAAAGATAAAATAATTATTGATTTGATATTAAATAAAAATATGACTTTTGATAAAAATAACTTTAATGTTATTGATTGTAAAGGCTATTTACTATGTCCTGGCTTTGTAGATATTAAATGTCATCTAAGAGTTCCTGGTGAAGAGCATAAAGAAAATTTATCATATGCCAGCCACTCTGCTGCCTCTGCAGGAATAACAAGCTTAGTATGCATGCCAAATACAGATCCCATAATAGATAATATATCAATGGTAGAATTAATTCAAAGAAAAGCTAGAAAGGAAAGTGATGTTAAAATATTTTCTACAGCATCAATTACTAAGAAAATACAGGGAAAAGATTTGACAGAGTTTGGACTTTTGAAAGAAGCTGGGGCTGTAGGATTTACTGATGCAATTAAAGCTGTAGACGACGCCACTGTTATGATGAGAGCCCTTAAATACGCAAGTGCTTTTGATATTTTGTTATTGCAACACCCTGAAGAAAAAAGTTTATCAAAATCTGGCAGCATGAATTCAGGTGTATTATCTACTAAATTAGGTATAAAAGGGATACCTGAAGAAGCTGAAGTTCTTCAAGTTGATAGAGATTTAAGGTTAACAGAAATGACTAATGGAAAAATACATTTTTATAATATTACAACAGCTTTTGCCATTGATAGTATTGCAGCAGCGAAGAAAAAAGGAGTTAAAGTAACTTGTTCTACATCTCCTCACTACTTTACTTTAACTGAAAATGACATACGAAAATGGAGAACTTATGCCAAAGTTTCTCCGCCACTAAGAAATAAAAAAAATATGGAATCTATAAAAAAAGCAATCTTAAATAATCAGATTGATTGCATCACTTCTGATCATTCACCTCATGATACAGATAGTAAAAGACTTCCATTTGAACAAGCGTCTCCTGGTGTTATTGGTTTTGAAAGTTTACTTCCTATAACCTTAAAATTAATTAATGATAATAACCTTTCTGTTGAAAGGTTAGTAGAACTTTTAAGTTTTAATCCTTCAAAAATTTTAAAACTTAAGTCTGGTACATTAAAAAAAAGAAGACCTGCTGATTTAGTTCTTGTAGATTATAAAAAGAATATTAAATTATCTACATCTCTTATAAAAAGTAAATCTAATAACTTTCCTTATGAAAATATTAATGGGAGAGGTAAAATAATTATGACAATAGTTGATGGTAAAATAATTTTTAATGATAGAAGTTTTAATATCAAATAAATTAAATTATTTATTATTTATAATTTGTTACTTTATTGGATCTATTCCTTTTGGTTACATTCTTTATAAAATTATAAAAAAAGATGATATTAGAAAATATGGTTCTGGTAATATTGGGGCAACCAATGTAAATAGACTAATAGGAAAAAAATTTGGTTCCTTAACTTTAATTCTAGACTTTCTCAAAACCTTTTTACCTTGCTTATTAATGCATATATATTTAGGAACAGAGTCTGGTGTAATTAGTGGTTTTTTTGTTGTTATTGGACATATTTTTCCTATTTGGTTAAAATTTAAAGGAGGCAAAGGTGTAGCTAGTTTTATAGCTTTTATTTTAGTTACATCATGGCCATTTTTTATAGTATTTTCAATATCTTGGTTGGGAATAATTAAGTTACTTAAATATTCTTCTTTGGCAGCAATTTTTAGTATTATAATTAACTTAATAGTTTTTAAATTAATTCTATATTTACAATTCAATAATAATTTACTTTTATGGATTCCTGGAGAACCTATAGAATTTCAATTTACTCTTTTGTTAAGTATTATAATCTTATGTAAACACTATTCCAATATATCCAGCCTATTGAGAAAAAAATATTAGTCTTGACTTAGATATATCTAATGATACTTTTTTAAATTTTAGATAATATGTATTTAGTAATAGTAGAATCTCCAGCAAAAGCAAAAACTATCAATAAGTTTTTAGGTAGTGACTATGAAGTTATAGCTTCCTATGGTCATGTAAGGGATATTGAAGAAAAAAAAGGGATAGATGTTAGCCAAAACTTTAAAATAAACTATCAAAAAGAAACTAAAGACTCCAGACATTTAAATAATATAAGAAAAAGTATAAAAAACAAAAAAAAGCTTTTTCTAGCTACTGATCAAGACAGAGAAGGAGAAGCTATTGCATGGCATATAAAATCTATATTAGAGGAAGACAATCTATTAGAAAATAAAGAAATTCTGAGAATTACATTTAATGAAATTACCAAAAAAGCTATCATAGAATCACTTAACAGTCCTAGATCTATAAATATGAATTTGGTTAACGCTTATCAAGCCAGAAGATCTTTAGATTATTTAATGGGTTACTCATTGTCCCCAATGCTAATAAGAAAACTACCTGGCTGTAAATCAGCAGGAAGAGTGCAGTCAGTTGCGTTAAAGTTAATTACTGAAAGAGAAAATGAGATACAGAAATTTAACCCTCAAGAATATTGGTCTATAGAACTTGAGCTAGTATTAGAAAATAATAACAAAATAGAAGCTAAATTACATGAAGTAGAAGGTCAAAAAATAACTAAACTTAGTATAGAAAATGAAAAAAAAGCAAATGAATTTAAAAGTAAAATAGCCAATTCATCATTTATAATTGAAAAAATTGAAAGTAAAATTAGGAAAAATAACCCTTATCCACCATTTATTACTTCAACCTTACAACTTGATGCTAGTAATAAACTTGGTTTTAGTCCTAGCAGAACTATGTCATTAGCTCAAAAACTATATGAAGGGATAAATATCAATGGTGAGAATAAAGGATTAATTACTTATATGAGAACTGATTCTACAAATCTTTCTAGTCAGTTTATTGAAGAAGCTAAAAATGTAATTACTAAAGACTTTGGACAAAACTATGTTTATAAAAGTGTTAGGACTTTTAAAAATAAAGTTAAAAACTCTCAAGAAGCACATGAAGCAATTAGACCAAGCGACCCTTTTGTAAAACCAAATGATTTACCATCATCTTTGGAACAAGACTTAAAGAAGCTATATGATTTAATATGGAGAAGATCACTATCAACTCAAGCAAGCCAATCAATAAGTAAAATTATAACAATAAAAATAATAGATAAATCTAATACTATTATTCTAACTGCCTCTACATCAGAATTAGAATTTGATGGCTATAAAAAAATTTATCAGGAAGATGAAAAAAATATTAGTAAAAAAAATCAGGCCATTGATAAATTAACTAAAGAAACTTTAATTAAACAAATTGAAACAGAAAAAAAACAGCATTTTACTGAGCCTCCTCCGAGATATACTGAAGCCTCATTAATAAAAAAACTTGAGGAATATGGTATAGGAAGACCATCTACTTATGCAAATATTATGAAAAAAAACCAATTAAGAGGTTATGTTTCTTTAAATGCTAAAAGATTTTTTCCTCAACCTAGTGGTAGAATAGTAACTTGTTTTTTGAGTAATTACTTTAAGAGGTATTTAGATTATAATTTCACAGCTGAAAAAGAAAATGAATTAGACCTTGTATCACAAGGGGAAAAGAAGTGGCAATCAGTTTTAAGTGAATTTTGGAATGATTTCAATAATAGTGTAGAGTCTACTGTTAAACTTTCTAATACAAACGTATATGATTATATTAATGAAGCAATGAAAGAATATCTCTTTCCTAACAAAAACGGAAATATCTGCCCTTGTAAAAAAGCTAGTTTATCTATTAAAATGAGAAAAAATGGAACAGGGCCTTTTGTAGCTTGCACTAAATATCCTGAATGTGACTACATAAGAAGTGAAGTTTTTCCTAGTGATGATTCTGAGGAAATTATTATAGATAATAAAATTTTAGGAAAAGATAATGATGTTGAAGTTTTACTCAAGAAAGGACCTTATGGCCCATATGTTCAATTAGGTTTAGATAAGGAAGACAAAAAAAGTTTAAAAAGAGCATCTATACCAAAAAATATTGATGTTAAAGATGTAGATCTATCTTTAGCTAAAAAACTATTAGCTCTTCCTAGAGAAGTTGGCATTCATCCAGAAACTGGAGAAATAATAATAGCAAATAATGGAAGATATGGTCCTTACTTAAAGTATAAAAATATTTTCTATTCTATACCTAAAAATGAGAGTCCTCTTACAATTGGAATAAATAGAGCTATAGATATACTATCCAAACCAAAGAAAAGCTCAAACAGAACAATAAAACCAATTAAAGATCTTGGAAAACATCCTGATGATAAAGAAACTATAGCACTTTTTAAAGGCAAATACGGTTTATATGTTAAATATAAAGGAGTTAATTTTGGATTACCCAAATCTATTGATATTAGTGAGGTCACCTTAAAAGAAGCTATTGAGATAATTAAAAAAAAGAAACAAAGCTAACTCTTGACAAAAACTATTTTATTATTGTATTAATAATTATGGCGAAACCTTCTTCTATAAAAATAAGATTAAATAGTACTGCAGATACTGGTTTTTTTTATGTCACGAAAAAAAATAACAAAACTATGACTGAAAAAATGCAAGTCAAAAAGTATGATCCAGTAGCTAAAAAACATGTCTTATTCAAAGAAGGAAAGATTAAGTAATTTAGCCCTAACATTGCATAATACTTTTCCTGAACTTGATACATTACAAATAAACAATATACATAAACCTCTAATAATTTGTGATGCTGATGAGGTAATTTTTGACTTTATGAATAGCTTTGAAAAGTTTTTACATAGCAATAGTCTTCATTTCAGTTGGAATAGCTATGCATTAGATGGTAATATTCTTAATGATAAAAAAAAAGCAATAAGTAAAAATGAAATTCATGAAATTATACAAAATTTTTTTAAAAAAAAAAACAACTAGTATGGAGCTAGTTAAAGATGCGAGCTATAGCTTACGTGCACTAGCAGATCGTTTCAATATAGTAATTTTATCAAATATACCTTTTCAGTTTTATGAAAAAAGGAAAAAAGCATTAATAAAATATAACCTTAATTTTCCTTTTTTTGCGAATAAGGGACCTAAAGGTAAAGCTGTAAAACATATCTCAAAAATATATAAAGGAGATTTGTGGTTTATAGACGATAGCCCTTATCAAGTAAAATCAGTAAAACTGGAAACAGAAAAGACTAATACTATATTGTTCATAAGTAATAAAAAATTAGAAAGATTAATGAACAATAAAAATTACGGTGATTTTTTCTCAAATACTTGGAAAAAAAATGTACAAATAATTTCAACTAGGAAGAATAATTTATAATGAATATAGAAGAAAACCTTAAAAAATATAATATAAAAATTCCGAAACCTACGAAACCAGTAGCTAATTATAGTCCTTATGTAATAAGTAAAGACCTTATATTTATTTCAGGACAAATTCCAATTTTAAATGGAAGCATTATTTATAAAGGTAAAGTAAATAAAGACTTAGATATAAAGTTATCTATTAAAGCAACTGAACTTTGTATGTTGAATTCTTTTGCTATATTGGTAGATGCTCTTGAAAATAATTTAACTTTGATAAAAAAATGTATAAAAATTAATGTTTTTATTAATAGCGAGAGCTCTTTTATTGATCAGCCTAAGGTAGCTGACGGAGCATCCAACTTAATTCATAAAATCATGTATCCAAATACTACTCATGCCAGATCAGCAGTTAGTGTTAACTCTCTTCCAAAGAATGCAGCTGTTGAAATAGATACTATTTTTGAGGTTAAACTTGCAAAATAATATAAAAATTTATATAGAAAATTCTATCACTAATATCAAATCCTCTGACTGGGATAATTGTAATAGCAAAGGTAATATTTTTTTAAGTTATAATTTTTTAAAATTATTAGAAGATAGTAATTCTATAAATATTAATACTGGCTGGACACCAATCTATTTTTGCCTAAAAATGAACTCAAATATTATCGCAGTGGTGCCTTCATTTATAAAAAATCATAGCCAAGGTGAATTTGTCTTTGATCATGCTTGGGCTCAAGCATATCAAAGCCTCGGCCTCAATTACTATCCAAAACTATTAATAGCATCACCATTTTCGCCTGTTACTGGCAATAGAGTTTTAATGAACACAAAAGGTAACGAAACTATTAAAGAAAAATTATTTGTTTATATAAAAAAATTTTGTATTGAAAAAGCTATATCTAGTATTCATGTAAATTTTTTTGACCACTCTGAATTAGATTTTTTTAAAAATCAAGATTTTTTAATAAGATATGGAGAACAGTTTCATTTTGTAAATAAAGGGTATAATAGTTTTGATGAATTTTTAAATACATTATCATATAAAAATAGAAAAAAAATTATAAAAGAAAGAAGTAGTATAAAAAAACAAAATATAAATATAGAAGTAATAAAAAAAAATAACCTAAACAAGAAGTTATGTGAAAAAATGTATCAATTTTATATATCTACCATAAAAAAAAAATGGTCTTATAACTATTTATCAAAAGATTTTTTTATAAAACTACCTCAATACCTTAATAATGAAAGCATATTAATTTTAGCTAAAAAAAATAAGGAAATTTTAGCAGGTGCTCTTAACTTTCTTTCAAAGAACATACTTTATGGAAGATACTGGGGAAGTAATGTTAATATAAAAAATCTTCATTTTGAGGTATGTTATTATCAGGCTATGGAAGTTGCTATAAAAAACAAGTATCAAAAGGTTGAAGCTGGAGCACAAGGTGCTCATAAGATAAAGAGAGGATACTTGCCTAAATTAACTTACAGTGCTCACTATATTTTTAATCACAAACTTAGATTAGCTATTGAAAATTTTTTAGATGAAGAAAAAAAAATAGTTTTAAATGACATAGACTATATCAATAAAAAATATTCTCCTTATAAAATTACTTAGAAATATTTATATCTAGTTTGTTGTTAATATAATCTATTATGACTTTTCCACCTTTTTTAAGTTTGCCAAATAAAATCTCATCTGCTAATTTTTCTTTTATTTTTTTCTGTATTACTCTTTCCAATGGTCTAGCACCATATTTTTTATCATATCCTTCTTCAATAAGATAATCTCTAGCGTTATTTAAAAGTTCTATAGAAATATTTTTTTCAGCTAATTGCCCATCTAATATATTAATTGCTTTATCTACTATATTCTTCATTACTTTCTTAGATAAAAAGTCAAATTTAATAATTGAGTCTAATCTATTTCTAAACTCTGGAGCAAACATTTGATTTATTTGCGTTTCATTATCTTTTTCAATAGCGTAGTTGGTAAAACCTACACTATTCTTATCCAAGTTTTCAGCTCCTACATTAGAAGTCATAATTAATATAACATTTCTAAAATCAACTGTTCTCGAATTATGATCGGTTAATTTACCATAATCCATTATTTGTAATAATATATTAAAAATATCAGGATGAGCTTTTTCTATTTCATCTAGTAATACAACACTATTAGGACTTTTATTAACAGCTTCAGTTAAAGCTCCTCCTTGATCAAAGCCCACATACCCTGGAGGCGATCCAATCAACCTTGAGATACTATGCCTCTCCATATATTCAGACATATCAAATCTCAGTAAATCAATATTTAAGACACTAGATAAGACTTTTGCAATTTCTGTTTTACCTACGCCAGTTGGGCCAACAAATAAATATGAGCCTATAGTCTTATTATCATCTCTTAGGCCAGATCTAGATAACTTTACAACTCTAGTTAATTCATTAATAGCATCATCTTGGCCAAATATGGATAATTTTAAATTACGTTTTAAGTTTACTAATACTTTAGTATCGTCTGTAGATATGTTCTTTGAAGGAATCTTAGCTATTTTAGCTACAGTATCTTCAACATCTTTTATTCCTATTACTTTTTTCTTATTGTTTAAATTAAATTGTGCTCCTATTTCATCAATTATATCAATAGATTTATCTGGTAACTTTCTCCCATGAATAAATTTAACTGATAACCTTACAGCTTCAGAAATTACCTCATCACTATATTTGACATTATGAAATTTTTCAAAATTTAATTTTATTCCTTTCATAATAAGAATGGCTTCTTCTTGACTTGGTTCATCTATATCTACTTTTTGAAACCTTCTAACTAATGCTGAATCTTTTTCAAAGTATTTTCTATATTCTGTATAAGTAGTGGAACCAATACACCTTAAAGAACCATTGGCAAGTGCAGGTTTTAAAATATTTGAAGCATCAATTGACCCACCAGAGGTTGCGCCCGCTCCAATTACAGTATGAATTTCATCAATGAACAAAACATTATTTTTATCAGAAGTAACATCTTTTAGTATATTGTTCAACCTCTCTTCAAAATCCCCTCTATACCTTGTGCCTGCCAACAAGGTTGCCATCTCAAGGGTATAAATCGTTACATCCTTTAATATTTTAGGAACTTTTCCTTCTACTATATTTTTTGCAATCCCTTCAGCTAATGCTGTTTTACCTACTCCAGGATCTCCTACAAATAAAGGGTTATTTTTAAGTCTTCTGCATAATATCTGAATTGTCCTATTAATTTCTTCTTTTCTACCTATCAAAGGATCAATTTTTCCTAACTTAGCTTTTTTATTGAGATTAATACAGTATTTTTCTAAAGTAGTATTTTTTTCTTTAGGCTCTTTATTTGTCTGGTCAGATGCAGCATTTTTCTCCGTATCTTCATGTCCTTTATCTTTTTCATGACTAATATATGAAACTAAATCTAATCTAGCTAATTTTTGTTTTTCTAGGAAATATACTGCAAAGCTATCCCTTTCAGAAAACATTGCCACTAAAATATTTAAAGTTTTAACTTCCCCTTTTCTTGAACTTTGTACATGTTGAGCAGCTCGTTTCAAAACTCTTTCAAATGACATCGATGGAATTGGTTTCACATCTTCTTTTACAACTATACTCTTTAACTTCTTTTCTATGTATGCAGTTAAATCTTCTATAATGAACTTTATATTTATTCCTTTATAATTAAAAAAATTTTTAACTTCTTGATCACTACAAAGTTCGAGTAAAAGATGTTCTAATGTTAAGAATTCATGATTCTTTTTTTTTGCCAATTCAAAAGCTTTTTGTATTATAATTTCTAATTGCTCTGATATCATTTTATTGTTTTTCAACCTTACATTCTAAAGGATGTTGGTTTATTCTTGAAAATTCTACTACTTGGTTAGCTTTTGTTTCAGCTATATCTAAGGGAAAAACACCACATATACCTTTTCCTTCGTTATGGACCAACAGCATGACTTTTTTAGCTTCATCATAATTCTTTTTAAAAATAGTTTGTAATACATATATAACAAATTCCATAGGAGTATAATCGTCATTAATTAGTACTACAGCATACATATTAGGCTTTTTTATTTTAGGCTTTTCTTTAGTAATTACTCCTAAATCATCATCAAAAATTTCATTTTTATCATTTTTAGTCATAATTATTAATATAGCAATAAAATTTAAATTATATAATAATTTATTTAAATTTTTAGTTTTAAATTAAATTCGGATAATATAAGTTCCACTTCTTTGGTTAAATTCAAAAGATTTTTTTTTGAATTAGCTTCACACCTAATTATTATTGCTGGCTGAGTATTTGAAGCTCTTATCAACCACCAACCATATGAAAAATTAACTCTAATACCATCAATATAAATAGCTTTTTTATATTTTTTATGTGCAATTTTAATAATTTGATTAATAACTTTAAATTTTTTATTATCTTCACAAAAAACTTTAATTTCAGGAGTAGAGTATAAATTTTTAAATTTATCTAAAAATTTTTTAATATTAAAACCTTTTGAAATAATATTTAAAAGTCTTACGGATGCATATAAAGCATCATCAAAACCATAATAATCATCCGCAAAAAAAATATGCCCTGACATCTCTCCTGCTAATAAAGCTTTAGTTTCTTTCATTTTAGCTTTTATGAGAGAATGGCCTGTTTTACACATAATTGCTTCCCCACCTAAACTATTTATAGTTTCAAAAATTATATTACTTGCTTTTACATCAGCAATAATTTTTGAGTGTGGCTTATTTTTTAATATATCCATAGCATATAACAATAATAATTTATCACCTGAAATAAAATTTCCTTCTGAGTCCAAGACTCCAATTCTATCTCCATCTCCATCAAAAGCTATACCGATGTCCGCTTTATTTTTTTTTATGCTTTTTTTTATATCAATTAAGTTCTTTTCTTCAGTAGGATCAGGGTGATGAGATGGAAAAGTTCCATCAACGTCAGAATTAATCATAATATGTTTTCCTGGAAGATGTTTGACTAACTTTTTTAAAATATCTCCGGTAGACCCATTTCCAGTATCCCAAACTACAGATATATTTTTTTTATCAAAAGCAATTGCGTCTACTAACTCACTAATATAAGAATTACTAATATTAAAGTAATGTGACTTTCCTAGTAAAGGTTTCTCAATTTTTGTTTTTAAAAGGTTTAAAATCTCTTTCCCAAAATAACTTCCTTCCTTTGTAAGTATTTTAAAACCATTGTAGTTTGAGGGATTATGGGATCCAGTAATCATTATTGCCCCATCTGCTCTTAATCTTTCAGAGGCATAATATAACATCGGAGATGTACAAACACCAATTCTCGTGACATATGCACCGGTATTAAGTAAACCTTGAATTAGATTTTTTTCTAAAATAGGTGAGGATAACCTACCATCATAACCTACTATAATATTTACAGAATTGAATTTTTGTTTAACATTTGTAGCAAAATTATATCCTATAAAATATGCATCTTTTACAGATAAAGTTTCACTCACTATGCCCCTAATATCATAGGCCCTAAATATACTTTTATTAAACTTATGATTATTTTTTTTCATTTTGACTTTTAAAACCTATTCCGTGATATGAAATATTTAATTTTTTCATGTCTTCTAGGTTAAATATATTTCTGAGATCTAATATAATTGTTCTTTTTAAAGCTTTTTTAACTTTCAATAAATCTAGACCTCTGTATTCATTCCACTCTGTATGTATTACTAATAAATCTGAATTTTTGATTGCTTCTAATACATTTTTATACCATTTAACTTTATTAAACTCCTTTAATTTAATAAATTCTGAGTTAAATGCTGGGTCATGAGCACGAACTATAGCTCCTAATTTAATTAGCTGAGGTATAATTACTAAGCTTGGAGACTCTCTTAAATCATCTGTATTAGGTTTAAAGGTTACTCCTAATATAGTAATCACTTTTTTTTTAATTTTAGGTTTTAATAATTTTTTTATTTTATTTGCTATGCTAATTTTTCTATGCTCATTAAAATCTATAACTGCCTTAATTAAGGTATTTTTAATTTTATTTTTTTTAAATGAAGAATAAAGAGCTCTAGTATCTTTGGGAAAACAACTACCTCCGAAACCTGGTCCAGGATGTAAAAATTTAGGACCTATTCTGTTATCAAGCCCCATACCTTTAGCTACCATTTGAACATTTCCTCCTGTCTTTTCACATAGGTTAGCCATCTCATTAATAAACGATATCTTAATAGCTAAAAAAGCATTCGATGCGTACTTTATAATTTCTGCACTTTCTAAATCTGTAAAGATAATTGGAGCTTCTCTTAAATTCAAAGGCCTATATAATTCTTTTAAAGTTTCTTGAGCTTTTCTACTTGTAACACCACAAACTACTCTATCAGGTCTCATAAAATCTTCAATAGCAGAACCTTCTCTCAAAAACTCTGGGTTTGATGCTACAAAATAATCTTTATTATTAATGAGGTCTGGTCTTAAAGAATAAATAATACGTTGGATTTCATTACCAGTACCTACAGGAACTGTTGACTTTGTTATTATTAATTTATCTTTATCTTTAGTAAGATATTTTGATATATCCTTAGTCGCATTAAATACATATTTTAAATCTGCTTCTCCGTCACCTCTTCTAGAACTAGGAGTGCCTACAGCAATAAATATAATTTTAGCATCCTTGACACTACTTATTTGAGTGCTAAAAGAGAGATATTTAGACTTAGAGTTTTTTTTCACTAAGTCTGACAAGCCTGGTTCGTATATTGGAATAATGTTTTTTTTCAGTTGATTTATTTTAGACTTATTATTATCTATACAAATGACCTCATAACCGAACTCTGACAAACAAGATGCTGTAACCAAACCTACATAACCTGCTCCTACTACTGCTATTTTCAAACTAACCTCCTAAATGCTTAATAAATTTTATCATATCGTTCTTAATTTCTTTATTTTTAAAAGCAACAGCTATTTGTGCTTTTAAAAATCCAATTTTATTTCCACAATCATAACGCTTACCTTTGAATTTATATCCCCACGTTTCAAAATATTTATTACTTAAAGCCAATGCATCTGTAAGTTGATATTCACCGCCACTACCTATTTTAATTTCTTTTATAAACCTAAAAATATCATTTCTTAAAATATACCTTCCTACTATAGCTAAATTTGTAGGAGAACTTTTTATACTAGGTTTTTCTATCATACTTTTTATTTTGAAATTATTTTTTTCTGTTAATGAAACCTCTATTATCCCATATTTAGAAACATCTTTTTTGTCAACTTTCATTACACCTATAATATTTGTTTTTTTTGTATTATAAATATTTATCAACTCTTTCGTACAGTTTGAACCTATAATTAAATCATCCGGTAATATGACACAAAAATCTTCTTTATTTATAAATTTTTCTGTTCTAAGAATAGCATCTGCTAATCCTGCCGGTTTATCCTGGTGTATTATTATTAAATTTTTTTTTTAATATTCAGTCTTTTTATTTCATTTAGTAACTTATCTTTTTTCTTGAGTTTTAAAAAATTTTCTAAATTTTTATTTTGTGAAAAATAATTTAAAGGATTTATATTTTCTTGATTAGTGACAAAAATAAACTTTTCAACTCCAGCTTCCTTTGCTTCCTCTACTGCATAATCTATTAAAGGTCTATCAAGAATATTCAACATTTCTTTAGAAATAGTTTTGGTTATAGGCAAAAACCTAGTTCCCATACCAGCTATTGGAAATACTGCTGTTTTAATTTTATTTTTACCTTTCATTTATATTATTTTTAAATCCTCAATAAAAAACTGTGGTGCTTTTTTATTATTCCAAGCATTCAAAGAAATTTTACCAATTACATCAAACTGTTTTTTTTCTTCTATAGCACTTCTAATATTTTCATTTTCAAGATTAAATATTATAGCGTTAATTTTTTTTCCATAAATATCTTCAAGTATACAAGAAAGATGATTTTTATCTTTACCAATTTTTTTAGCATATATAGAGCTAACTTTCTTTATCAATATTTTAGGTTCAGGATATGACATACCAAATGGTTCTAACTTTTCTAAGCTCACTATCATATCTTCATTTAAATCATATATTGTTGCTTCTAAATCTATATTTATAGCGTTTTTAGTGCCTTTAAAAAATACGTTTTTATTTTTTTTTAGAAAATCATAAAATGACATAAGCTTTTCTTCTTTTAATTTAAAGCCTCCTGCCATAGCATGGCCTCCACCAGATTCTAAATATCCTTTATTTACTAATTCTGCCAGTATTTTACTTATATCTACATTTTTAATTGACCTAACAGACCCTGTTACTTTTGTGTGATCGATATTCATTATAAAAGTCGGTACTTTAAACTCTTGAACTAATCTACTCGCTATAATGCCTAAGATTCCTGGATGCCAAATATTATTATACAAGAATATAAATTTCATATCACTAGTATTTTTAACTAATAACTTTGCCTGATTATAGGTTAAAGTTTCAAGAGTTTTTCTTTCGTTATTACTATTTATTAATTTTTCTGCTAACTTTTCTAATTCTTTTTTTTCCTTTCTTACCAATAAATTAAATCCTAATGAAGAGTCGCCAATTCTACCTGCAGCATTAATACATGGACCAATGTAATAAGCAATATCTGAGGCTTTAATATTATTTACTAAGTCCAATTTACTTCTTAAAATATTTAGTCCTTGGTTTGTATTTAAATTTAAAACTTCTAAACCTTTTTTAACTAGTAATCTATTTTCATTTTTTAATGGCACTAAATCGCAAATAGTTCCTACTGCTACTATATCTAATAAGTTTTTTATATCTGGTTCTATTTTATTTTTAAAATATTTCTCTTTTCGCAATTGCCTGTTCAATGCTATTACAAAAAGGAAAACCAATCCTGCAGTACATAAGTTATCTAAATTACTTTCATCATCTATTAACTTGGGGTTAATAATAGACAATGGACTACCTAGTTTTTTTACTTCGTGATGATCAATTACAATAATCTCAATTTCTTTATCTTTTGCATAAGAAATAAATTCTGAATCATTAGTTCCACAATCCAAAGTAATTAAAAATTTTATATTTTTACTAAAAAAGTAATCAATACTATTTTTACTTATTCCATAACCATCTTTAATTCTATCAGGTATAAATACTTCAACGTTAACACCTATGTATTCAAAATACTTATATAATATAGCGGTCGATGTTGCCCCATCTACATCATAATCTCCCAGAACTCCTATCCTAGTATTTCTTGATATTTTCTCTATTACAATTTGTATAACCTTATTCATATTCTTTAAAAGAATTGGATCAGGTAAATTATTTTTTAATGTAGGGTTTAATATATATTCTAAGTCTTTATCATCTATATACCTTCTTGCTATAATAGTTGCAATTGTTTCTGATAAATCAAAAGCAGATATAATTTTATTAACTAATTCTCTTGAAGGTTTCTCATAAATCCAGTAATTATCATTTAATGATTTATTTTTTTCAATAAAGCATTTAACGTTTTTCATTACTAATTTTTTAATTTGAAGTTATGTGATGCTCTTATCGTTCTAACTGTACCCGTAGAAGATCTCATTACTATGGATTCTGTAATAGCTCTGTTTCCTATAACTTTTACTCCCTTAAGCATAGATCCATCAGTAACACCTGTAGCTGCAAACATAGAGTTTTCAGAGGCCAAATCACTTAATAAATATTTTTTATTTAAATCTTTTATTCCTAACTTTCTTGCTCTTATTTTTTCACTTTCATTGTAAAATTTCAGCCTTGCCTGCATTTGCCCTCCTATACATCTCAATGCTGCTGCTGCTAATACACCTTCTGGAGCTCCGCCTATACCTAAATACATGTCTACTCCCGTATCAGGATTAGCTGTAGCAATTATTCCTGAAACATCTCCATCAGAAATGAGCATAATTCTTGCTCCAGCATTTCTACATTTAGCTATAATATCTTCATGTCTTGGTCTATCTAAAATACAAACTACAATATCGCTGACTTCTTTTTGTAACCCTTTTGCTAAATTTTTAATATTTGTTTCTGGCTTTTCATCTATATCAATTATATTTTTAGGAAGATTTCCACCAATTGCTATTTTATCCATATAGACATCAGGTGCATTTAAAAAGCCTCCTTTTTCTGAAAATGCTATTACAGTTAAGGCATTGTTGCCTCCTGTAGCACAAATAGTAGTACCCTCTAATGGATCTAATGCTATATCTACTTTTGGACCTTTCTTAGTTCCTACTTTTTCTCCTATAAATAACATAGGTGCTTTATCTCTTTCACCTTCACCTATAACTACCTCACCGTCTATATCAAGAGCATTCAAAGATTCCCTCATAGCTTTAACAGCCGATGCATCTGCTTTTTTTTCATCACCCAGTCCTATCCAACTACTAGCAGATAAAGCTGCTGCTTCTGTTACTCTTACTGCTTCTAAAGCTAAGTTTCTTTCTTTAATTTCAATAATTTTTTTAATCATAAATTATTCTCTATTCTTATAAGGTTAACTTTTGTCTTTACTTTATCAATTTTCTCTATTTTTTTTATAGTTAAAATTAATTGTTTTTCTAAAATATTATGTGTAACAAAAATTAATTGCACATAACCTGAAATTTTATTTTCTAATTGAAACATAGAACTTATAGAAATTTTCTTTTTTTTAAAATAACTTGTAATATCAGCTAATACTCCAGGTTTATCGAGTACTGCCATTCTTAAATAAAATTTACCTTTTCTTTCTAACATATTAGCTTTCTTAAAAGTCGCTTCTTTTTCCATAGTATTACTTAATTTTCTTTTTTTACTGTTGTCAAAGCTTATTATATCCGAAATTATAGATGCAGCAGTAGGTTTTTTTCCTGCACCCTTTCCAATGAAAAAATTTTTGCCCGACATATCTCCATCTGTAATAACTGCATTTAATTCATTCTTTACCTTTGCTAGCAAACTAGATTGAGAAACTAGACAAGGATGCACTCTTAATTGTATAACTTTATTTTTAATATTTGATATTCCTAAAAGCAATATTTTATAGCCTAATTTATTCGCCATTTCTAAATCTATATTTGATACTCTAGTAATACCCTCTATGTATACATCTTTAATTTTAAAATTAGATGAAAAAATTAAATTTGTTAGTATTACTAATTTATAAGCAGAGTCATTCCCACTAATGTCATCAAAAGGATTTGACTCAGCAAAACCTTCATTCTGAGCATTTTTTAAAGCAGTTTCAAAATTTAAATTTTCTTCATCCATCTTAGATAAAATATAATTACAAGTACCATTTAAAATTCCACATATATTAGTAATATTTTCTGATAACATTCTATTTTCTAAAATGTTAATAATTGGAATAGCTCCGGCTACAGCAGCCTCATAACAAATATTTACATCATTTTTTTTTGCTGTTTTAGATAATTGTTTCCCATAAACAGCAAGTAACGCTTTATTGGCAGTTATCAAATGTTTTTTTTTCGTAAGAGTTTTTTTAGCTATTTTTAATGCCAACCCAGAAGAACCCCCTATTAATTCTACAATTATATTTATATTAGGAATTTCAATAATATCTAATGGGTTATCATACCAGTTATATTTTTTAATATTAAAACCTCTTTTTTTATTTTTATTTTTTGCTGAAATACCAAGTATATTTATATTCAAATTATATTTTTTTTTTTAATATTTTCGTTTTTTGTTCTAAAGTTTCAATTACACCAGTTCCAACAGTACCTAAGCCGATTATTCCTATATTTAATTGTTTAATTATCATTTAAAAAGTTAAATTATTTTTAATATTTCTTGCTGCCTGCCTAATTCGTTGCTCATTTTCCACTAAACTAATTCTTACGTGTTTATCTCCATAGGAACCAAAACCTATACCTGGTGAAACGGCTAAAGAGGCTTTTTTAAGTAATATTTTAGAAAAATAAATACTCCCTTTATTAATAAATTTTTTTGGAATTGGAGCCCAAGCAAACATAGTAGCATCAGGTTTTGGTATATCCCATCCAACTCTATTCATAGATTCTATCAATACATCTCTTCTTTTTTGATAAACCTTTCTAATTTGCTCAACATGTTCTTGAGAGCTATTCAAGGCAGCGGCAGCTGCTACTTGAATAGGAGTAAATGCACCATAATCTAAGTATGACTTTATTCTTGCTAAAGCTTCTATTAAAATTTGATTTCCACTTGCAAAACCTATTCGCCAACCTGGCATATTGTGAGATTTACTCATTGAGGAAAATTCTACAGCTATTTTTTTTGCGCCTTTTACTTGCAAAATTGAAGGCGGAGGATCTTGATTAAAATATATTTCTGAATATGCAATATCTGATAATATCCAAATATTATTTTTCTTACATATCTTAACTAACTCTTCATAAAAAGCTAGTTCTACAATTTTAGTAGTAGGATTATTTGGATAGTTTATAACAATAGCTTTTATTTTATTTTTATATTTAACTATACTTTTAATTAAATTTTTTAAAAATAATTCTTCTTCTGTCATTTTAATACGCTTAACTAGAGCACCTGCTATTAGGAAACCATATGGGTGTATAGGATAACTAGGATCAGGCACCAGTATAATATCGCCTTTTGAGCTTATTGCAGATGCTAAATTTGCTAAACCTTCTTTAGACCCTAAAGTTACAACAACTTCATTTTCAAAATTAAGTTTTACTCCGAACCTTCTTTTATAATAATTACAATGTGCTTTTCTTAAGCCTAAAATTCCTCTAGATACTGAATATCTATGTGTCTTACTATTTTTTATAGTTTCAATTAATTTATCTACTACATGTTTAGGAGTCCTATTATCAGGATTTCCCATACCTAAATCAATAACATCTCTACCTTTTAGCCTTTCCTTAGCTTTTAGTTCATTAATCTCAGAAAAGACATAAGGTGGCAATAAAGATACCCTTTCAAACTTAGTTTTCATAAATCATGATTAATTAGAAATAAAAAAAACTTCTACTCTTCTATTTACTGCCTCTCCAAATTTTTCAACTTCTTCCTTTAATGGCTCTAAATCTCCTTTTCCAAATATTTCAATTTTAGCACCATCAAAACCTTTATTGATTAACATATTTTTTATTGTTCGAGCTCGAGATATAGAAATTTCCATATTTTTTCTTTTTCCAGTGACTGTTTCACTTCCTGTTTTAGATGCATGTCCAACTAACCTTATTTTTTTAATATCATTAAATTTTACTATTTCCAGTAGTACCTTGTTTGCTGTATCATCGGGTATAATTGAATTATTAGAAAATTGAATAATAGCAACTTTAGTAGCTTGTTCATTGTCAAATGACTTGTCTATCACCGGTTCTCTAATATCAACAGGAGGATCTGATTCTAATAACATTTTTGTTAGTTTAAATCTAATATTTTTTCTAACTGCTAGTATTGCTGTAATATTTTTTTTCTTAATTATATTGACTACATTATCAATTGTATTTTTTTTATCAATTTTAGATAAACTAAGATCATTATTTATTTCTGCAAATTCTTCTTTATTTTCTTCACTATCAAAAAATTCTTCATCTATTTGTCCAAAATCAGGTTTTTCCTGAGGAATATCGTTTATATCTGGGAATACTTCTTCTACATCTAAGTTATTATCCGAAATTTTTTCTTCATTTTTTTCATTATCTCCTATGTCTTCAGATTGATATTCATCAGAAAACAACCAATTTTCAGTTTTGTCAATAATTGAAGATACATCGAAGTCAGAAACTGAAGAACAACTTATCATTAAAAAAGACGTAATTATTATTATTAAGTTTTTAAAGTATAGTTTCATAATAACATATTAAGGCCAGATTGAATGTTGATCAAGCCCTAACTCTTCTGGAAGATTAAAGATCAAATTCATATTTTGAACTGCCTGACCTGAAGCACCTTTTATCAAATTATCTATTACAGATAATAATATAACATAATTCTTTTTGTTATGTTGTAAAATACTTATCTTACAGATATTACTACCAACGACGTCTGAAATTTTAGGTAGCTGGCCTAATTTATTAACTTTAACAAAACTTTCATTTTTATAATACTTTTTAAGAGATTTGTGTATAAGTTCACTATTTCCTTTTAGATAAATAGTACTAAGAATTCCTCTGTTAATGGGTATCAAGTGTGGTGTGAATATTATGTTTACTTTCTTTGAAGTTTTATCATAGATATAATTTTCTATCTCAGGAATATGCCTATGATTTCCTCCACCATAAGCCTTAAAAGAGTTATTGTTTTCGCAAAACAATAAATTCTGATTTATATTTCTACCAGCTCCAGATATACCTGATTTAGAATCAACTATAATATCTGCCGTGGATATTAGTTTTGTTTTAAGTAATGGTAATACCGGAAGTAATATTGACGTTGGATAACATCCAGGACATGCAATATTCTCAGAATTTTTTATCTTAATCTTATTTAATTCAGTTAGACCATAAGTAAATTTTTTTATATAATTTGGGTTTTCGTGTTTCCCATAATATTTTTCATGCAATTTTATATTATTTATTCTAAAATCCGCCGATAAATCAATAACAACAATATTTTTAGGTAATAAATGTATCAGTTTAGCCAAGTTGCCACTAGGCATACATGAAAAAATAACATCTATTCCAGAAAAGTTTGCATCTTCAAAAGTTTTAATTTTAGGAAGATCAGTGTGAGAAAAAGAAGTAAATATATCAGATATATATTTTCCTTTACTTTTATTACCTATAAGTAATTTTATATTAACCTTTGGATGCTTATATAAAATTCTAATCAATTCATGCCCTGTGTATCCCGTAGGACCAATAACAGCAACATTTAAATTTGCTTTGAGAATAGATGATTTTTTTTTTGAAACCATTCTATATTAAAGAAATTATCTTTTACTAAATTGATAGCTTCTTCTTGCTTTAGCTTTACCGTATTTTTTTCTTTCTACAACCCTTGAGTCTCTAGTCAAAAGCCCTTTACTTTTTAAATTTTTTCTTAAATCCGGTTCAAATTTTACAAGAGCTCTAGTAATCCCATGTCTGATAGCTCCAGCTTGTCCGGATAACCCACCTCCTATTACAGTACATGTAACATCAAATTCTGACTTTCTATCAGAAAAGACTAAAGGTTGGTTCAGCAATATTCTATGAGATTTAGAAGAAAAATATTTATTTTCATCTTTTCCATTAATCTTTATTAATCCCGTTCCCCTTTTTAACCAAACTCTCGCTATAGACGCCTTTCTTTTTCCGGTAGAATAGGACCTACCCATAGAATCAACTTTTTTTTCATTTTTTTCTTGTTGTGTGCTATTTATTTGCATAATTTTTTCCAGCTATATTTTTTTTGCTTAATGATTTAAAGTCAATATTTTCAGGTTTTTGTGCATCATGAGGGTGTTTATCTTCTGAATAAACGTGTAGTTTTTTAAACTGTTCTCTGCCTAAAGTACCTTTTGGTAACATTCTCTTAACTGATAACTTCACTAGTTTTTCAGGATTTTTACTATTTAAAATATCTTTGTACGTGGTTTCTTTTAAACCTCCTGGATACCCAGTATGTTTATATAGTACTTTTTGCTCTAGTTTATTACCTGTCATTTTGACATTTTTAGCATTTATAATAACGAAGTGATCGCCACAATCTATATTAGGGCAATAATTACTTTTATGTTTACCCATTAATCTAGTTGCTAAAAAAGATGAAAGTCTACCCAATACTAGGTCAGAGGCATCAATAATATACCACTTTTTTTCAACACTTTTTTTATTTACCCAAGTTGTTAACATATTTTTTACAAATAAATATAGATATACGCTTTATTAAAAATAATCAATAGTTTATAATATTTTTTTTACTAAAGTTTGCAATGAAAAAATGTCTTTAATAAATACCAAAGTTGAAAAAAATAATATTTATACTATAGAACTTAATAATCCAACGAAAAGAAACCCTTTATCGCTAGAATTAATTAAGTCTTTGCAGAAAGAATTTGATAATTTAAAAAAGAATAAACTTATAAAAGTAGTTATTATACAAGCTAATGGACCATCCTTCTCTGCAGGACATGACTTAAATGAAGTAAGGAAAGCTGGAAAATCAGAGAAAAAACTTCTAAATTTGTTTAATGCTTGTAGTAAAATGATGTTGTCAATAAGGTACTTACCTCAACCTGTAATAGCTTGTATAGATGGAATAGCAGCAGCTGCAGGATGTCAATTAGTTGCTAGCTGTGATCTTGCTTTTGCATCAAAAAACTCTTTTTTTCAAACTCCAGGAGTAAATATTGGACTTTTTTGTTCTACACCAATGGTTGCAATATCTAGAAAAGTGTTGATAAAAGACATGATGTATATGCTGCTATCTGGTGATAAAATTTCAGCCTTAGAAGCAGAAAAAATTAGGCTTATCAACAAAGTTTTTATAAAAAAGCACTTAAAAAAAGAAGTAATGAATATTGCGATTAAAATCACTAGAAAATCAAATCAATCTATCAAAATTGGAAAAGAAGCTTTTTATAAACAACTAGATATGAATATAGAAAAGGCATATGATTATACTTCTAAAGTTATGACAAAAAATATGGGCTTTAATGAAGCTAAAGAAGGTATCCAAGCATTTATTGAAAAAAGAAAGCCTAACTGGAAAAATTAGTGGGTTTTAAAAATAATATAAATTACGATGATGAATTTATTAAAGAAATTCTATTGAGTACTAAGACTATAGCTATTATAGGCTTAAGTGAAAAAGATAATAGACCAAGTAATTTTGCTGCTAAATATTTAAAAAACAGAGGTTATAAAATTGTTCCAATAAATCCAGTAACAAAACAAAAGTATATTATAGGAGAAAAAGTTTTTAAATCTATTACGGAACTAAATTTTGTCCCTGATATGGTTGATTTATTTGTTAAAAAAGAAAAAATATATGCCTTTGTAGAAGAAGCAATTAAAATTAAAACTAAAACAATATGGTTGCAACTTGGATTAATTGATAAAAAAAGTGAAAAAACTGCAAAGAAAGCAGGCATCAAATTTATAATGAATAGATGTCCTAAAATTGAATACGCTAAGTTTTCAGGAGAACTTGGTTGGGCTGGCATAAATTCTAATATTATTTCTAATAAAAGATTTTTATTTAAAAATGGTTAAGAAAAATAAAACATATGGTTTTGCAACTAGAGCTATTCATTCAGGGGCTGCACCTGAACCTATAACTGGAGCTAGAAATATACCTATTTATCAAACTACTTCATATGTTTTTAAGAATACAGAGCATGCAGAAAGATTGTTTAAATTAGAGGACTTTGGTTTTATCTATAGCAGGCTTACTAATCCTACTGTTTCAGTTTTAGAAGAAAGATTAGCAAATTTAGAAAATAGTAGGGCTGCAGTAGCATGCTCTTCAGGTCATGCATCTCAACAATTAGTATTTGCGTCACTATTAAATAATAACGATCATTTTATAGCTTCAAATAAACTTTATGGTGGTTCAATTAATCAATTTAATAAAACATTTAGAAAATTTGGCTGGGATTGTTCTTTTGTAGACCCTGACAATATTTTAAATTTTGAGAATGCAATTAAAAATAATACAAAATTAATATTTATAGAAACATTATCGAATCCTGATGGTTCAATTGTAGATATTGAAGCTGTAGCGAAAGTAGCAATTAAATATCATATTCCCCTTGTAGTAGATAATACTCTAGCTACACCCTTTCTTCATAACCCGAGTGATTGGGGAGCTAATATTATAACTCATTCTTTAACTAAGTTTATTTGTGGGAATGGTACCAGTATGGGCGGTATAGTAGTAGACTGCGGAAACTTTAATTATCTGAAAGATGAAAAATTTCCTAGTTTAAGTGACCCTGATCCTTCTTATAATAATATTATATTTTCAGAAACTTTTGGAGATTTTGGTTTTGCCATGAAAGTTAAAGCTGATAC
>MDTB01088095.1_pt1 | contig 29329 bp, 29 predicted proteins | sample 811161 | NCBI WGS metagenome assembly MDTB01 (sample SAMN05326650, study PRJNA326480) | marine metagenome | isolation source: seawater | place: Mediterranean Sea | collected 2009
AGAATGATGAAGGATAAGACTATAGTATGTAATATTGGTCATTTTGATAATGAGATTGACATGAACTGGTTAGAAACTAATTTTTCTGAACAGAAAACTACTATAAAACCCCAGGTTGACTCGTATAGAATATCAAAGGATAAAGAAATTATTATTCTTGCTGAGGGGAGACTTGTTAATCTTGGTTGTGCTACTGGCCATCCAAGTTTTGTTATGAGTAACTCTTTTACAAACCAGGTACTAGCTCAAATAGAGCTATGGAATAATGCGGCTAACTACGAAAACAAAGTATATATGCTACCTAAAAATTTAGATGAAATGGTAGCTAAACTTCATTTAGAAAAACTGGGCGTTGAACTTGAAGAGTTATCTTCAGATCAAGCAAAATATATAGGAGTCCAGAAAAACGGACCATTTAAACCGGAATATTATAGATATTAAGCCTTTGCTGGCTCAATGGAAACAAATGATTTGTTGTTTGATTTCTTTTTGAAAGTGACAATGCCATCTACCTTTGCGTGTAACGTATGATCTTTACCAAGATATACATTTTCACCAGGATGATGAACAGTTCCTCTCTGTCTAACAATTATGTTACCTGCCTGAGCAAATTGACCACCAAAAATCTTAACTCCTAGTCGTTTCGACTCTGATTCTCTTCCGTTTTTAGAACTACCAACTCCTTTTTTGTGTGCCATAATTAGTTATTTTTTTGCAGCCTTTGTTTTCTTTGCAGCTGGTGTTTTCTTTGCAGCTGGTGTTTTCTTTGCAGCTGGTGTTTTCTTTGCAGCTTCTGCGTCTTTCTTAGGAGCAGCTTTTTTCTCACTTATACCTTGGATAACAATCTCTGTTATAGGCTGTCTGTGACCATTTTTAACTTTATACCCTTTTCTTCTTTTCTTTTTAAAGACAATTATTTTGTCATCTTTTAAATGAGAAATTATTTTTGCTTCTACTGAGGTTCCTGATAATGAAGGTTTTCCTACTTGAACTTTTTTACCATCATCAACAAGTAGTACGTTTTCAAAAGAAACTTTAGATCCTTCCTTAGCATCAATTCTATTTACATAAAGTTTTTGATCTTTTGAGACCTTAAACTGACTACCTTGTATTTCAACTACCGCGTACATTGTTAATTTTTGAACTGCAAAATTAAACTATTTATTATAATATACAAGACATATTAGGGTTTATAGTTCTATCCAATTTTGGTTTTTTAGAGACCATTCAACAACTTGTTTTATCCTTTCAGTTAACATAATTGAGGGCTGCCACCCTAATTTTTTCATTTTTTCACCTGATAGAGAATATCTTAAGTCATGACCAGGTCTTGATGAGTGGAAATCAACCATATCATATTTTAATTCTTTATTTTGACAATTTGCAATTATTTGAGCAAGCTCTAAATTATTCAACTCTTCAGATCCAACAATATTAAATTTTGGACATTTAGCACCACCATAATCTACTTCATTTTCAAATTTGTTTGTAATAATAAAATATATCGCTTCTGCAACATCTTCAGCATGAATATAATGTCGTGATCCTGGGATTTTTTTTGTTTTATCCGAGTGTATAGTTACTGTCTGCCCATCTCTAATTTTTTTGATACACATAGGAATAAATTTTTCTGGATGTTGTCTTTCGCCAAAAACATTCATAGTGTGTGTTATATATACAGGAAGTTTATATGTGTTTTCGTAAGCTACGGCTAGCTCTTCACCTCCTGCCTTTGTAGCGCTATATGGGTTTGTTGAATTATATCTATCATTCTCTTTATAGTCTATACCTTTTGGGGCTGGACCAAAAACTTCATCAGTACTAAAATAAATGAATCTTTCTAATTTTTTAGATTCATTTATTTTTCTTGCATATTCTAAAATATTTGCAGTTCCTACTACATTATCTAAAACAAATTCCATCGGATAATCAATACTTCTATCAACATGGGAGCCCGCAGCTAAATGCAAAATTATATCAACATTGCCAATTTCTTTTTTTATCCAAGGATTAATTTCAGACTTTAGATCATGGAATAAAACCTTAACTCTAGATTTTTCAGCTTTGGAAACTTTTGAAATAATATTTTCAAGTCTATTAAGATTTCCGCTGTAGTCAAGTCTATCTAGTGAAATAATATTCCAATTTGTGTTTTTTAATAGATAATAAATTAAATGATGTGCAATAAATCCTGCTCCACCTGTTATTAATACATTTTTCATGATCTCCTAAAAATTATTTATATGATCTTTAAGTCTATCCATTGGTTTCCACCCTAATAATTGTAACGAATCATCATTTTCTCTCAAAGTTTGCCTATAATTTCCTGGTTGATCAGGAATACTAACTGAAGTTACATTAAATTTATCTTTAAAATAGTTAAATAGTTCGTTTATACTATAATTAATTCCTGTTCCAAGTTCCCATGCGTCATCATGATTTAATTCTGATAGTCCAATCTTAATTAATCCATCTACTATATCATAAACATGAACAAAATCTCTTTTTTGGTTACCATCTCCAACTATAGGAAGAGGCTCACCTTTTATAACTTTTGATCTCCATATACCTATTACATTTCCAAATTTTTCATCAACACTCTCTCCTGGCCCGTAAACATTGTAAAATCTAGCTATTTCAACATTAGTATTAAATGATTTTTTATAGAGCTTACAAACCTGTTCTCCTAGATATTTGTTCATGGCATATGGAGAATCAGATGGCTCATGGTGCTTAGATGAAGATCCTGCATATGTCACTCTTATATTATTTTTTTTTGCGAACTCCATTACTTTTGTTGTACCTAATACATTTACTCTGAAAGATTCCTCAGGATTTTCAAAAGAAGGTTGGACCCTTGACTGAGCAGCAAGATGAAAACACAAATCAAAATCTGTATTAAGAGAGTCAATATTTGTTATATCTGTATTAATATACTTTACACCATCTAATTCATTATTTCTATTCCCAGTAGAGTAATTGTCTAGAGAGACAATTTCATAGTCCCTCTTTAATAGCTCTTTTATTAAGTTAGATCCAATAAACCCTGCTCCACCAGTCACTAAGACTTTTGTCATTTAATGAGTTTTTTAATTTCTTTTTTTCTTAGCTTGGAATGAAAGAATTTATCATAATATTTTCTGCCATTTTCGCCAAGAAATTTTATTTTAGATTTATCAAAATTAACTGTTTCAATAATTTTTTCAACCGATTTCTCAATTTTAGATGTGTCAATTGTTATTCCACAATTAGCATTTCTAATTATATCTTCTGCTTCACCACTAATTAATCCAATTATCGGTTTAGATAAACACATATAAGTCTGTAGTTTAGCAGGAACAGTTTTATTAAAAATTCCTTTAGAACTGAGGGATAACAATGTAAAATCAGATTCATCTATATAAGATTTTATCATATCAACTTTTACAGGATTAATAAGCTTAACTTTTAATTTAGGATTATCATTTAAAATCTGAGATAATTTACACTTATATCTACCATCACCGATAAATACCCAATAGATGTTTTCATTAATTGTTTTAAAACACAATTTTAAAATTTCTTCAAAATTTTGAGCATATCCAATATTACCTGTATACATAATCACTTTATGATTGAGAGGAACATTAAATTTTATCTTTTTATTTTTAGATTTTTTTTCAACTATTTGATCAGCCCAATTGGGAAAATACTTAATATCACCCTTGTATCTAGACTCTAAAATATCTTTGAATTTAATTGAACCAACTAGAATCTGATCATAATAGGAGTAAATTTTTATCATTATTTTTCTTATAATGTTTAAAATAAAATTAGATTTAATTATGCCTAATGACTTAAGAGTTTCTGGCCAAAGATCTAATTCCCAATAAATTCTTATTGTTTTATGAAATAAGCCGTAAAGTATTGGATGAATTGAAATTAAAGGAGGACTTGTATGATGTACTATTATATAATCGTATTTCTTCACGAATATTAAAAGGTAAATGGTGAAAAAAAATGACGAAATAAAATATGAAGTATAATTAAGAATTAAAAAAAGATTTGTGCCAGACTTTCTTGGTATAACAGGCAGCCTGTTAATTATTTTTTTATTTAATTTTTGATTTGATTTTAAAAAAAGTCCATAACCACTATAATAATTACCACTGGGATAGTTTGGTACTTGGGTAACTACTCTAATATGAAAGTTATCTTCATCGATCCATTTTATTAAATCATTAATTTTAAAGTTTTCAGGATAATAATGATTGGTGTAAACTAGAATTCTTTTTTCCAAACCGTTTTATTTACGTAGTCGGTATATGAAAGTAGAAGTCTTTCTACTTTTGAGGATATATTAGTAGACTTATAATCATCTACATCAATTAAAACTTCACTCATATTCTGACTCTTAACAAGTTCAATAGATTGAATTATTCTTTCAAAATTAGTTCCTGTCATAATCACTGTTGTTTCTTCCATTGCTTCTGGCCTCTCATGAGAATCCCTAATGTTTAATGCCCTAAATTTTAAAATAGATGACTCCTCAGATATAGTTCCGCTATCAGATAGTGTTACAAGTGAATTAATTTGAAGACAGTTATAATCAGAAAAACTTAATGGTTTTATAAAACTTATAAGTTTGTTAAATTTAGTTTTTAGGCTTTTTAATTTTTTAGCTGTTCTAGGATGAGTCGAGAAGATTATTGGCAGTTTATACCTATTAGCTATATAATCTAATGTGACTAGAAAATTCTTTAAATTATTTGAATCAATATTTTCTTCTCGGTGAAATGAAACTAAAAAGTATTTGTCTTTTTTTAATTTTAAATTACTAAGAATTGGAGAAGAATTAATTTTTTCTTGATTTTGATTAATGACTTCTCGCATTGGTGAACCAATTTTAATTATTCGATCTTTAGAAAAACCTTCCGAAATTAAATAATCTCTTGAGATTTTTGAGTATGTCATATTTATATCTGATATAACATCAACTATTTTTCTGTTTATTTCCTCAGGCACTCTTTGATCAAAACATCTATTACCAGCTTCAAAGTGAAAAACAGGAATTTTCATTTTTTTTGCAACTATAGCAGAAAGACAGCTGTTGGTATCACCTAGGACCAAAAATGAATCTGGATTAATTTTTTTTAAAATTGGTTCTAACTTAATTAAAATATTACCAATAGTTGAACTTGGAGAATCTGAAGCAGCATCTAGATAATAATCAGGATTATTGATGTTTAAATCCTGAAAAAATATTTCATTTAATTCTTTATCATAATTTTGACCTGTATGAATTAAATTATGGTCTATTGATTTTGATTCATTTAATCTTTTTATAATTGCGGATAATCTTATAATTTCTGGCCTTGTCCCAACTACTGTTACAACTTTTAACTTTTTCATCTTATTAAATTTACACTTTTTCTATATAAGTATCAGGATTACTGATATCATAAGGATCATTAGTCCAAAATAATGTAATTAATTCATCATCTCCTATGTTTTTAATATTGTGAGTATACCATACAGGCATATCAACAAAAGATGGATTTTTTCCGCTTAATTTATATTCAATTATCTTATTACTACCAATTTTTCTTAATTGTATTATGGACTCTCCTTTAATAACTGAAAATCTTTCTATTTTTTTTCTATGAAAATGATTACCTCGAGTAAAGTTTGGGCCTGTTGTTGAATAGGAATATTGACCTTTAGAATTACTTCTTAAAATTTCAACAAAATTTCCTCTTTCATCATTGTTACCTTTATATCTAATTGGGAAAAAAGATCTAATATCTATATAACTTCTAAATGTATTAAAAAGGTTAAGCTTAAAATCATTGTCAAGGATAGGGATTGTATTATTGTCTATATATTCAGATTTAAATTTAATTAATATATCATTTACCTCTTTTACTGATATAATTTTTTCAGGATTTATTTGTATTTCAAAATTTGAATCTTTATTCTCAATTTCATTTATTATTATATCTATTACAGTATCAATATATATTAATGGTACTTCAGAATTTTTTATTATTTCAACCTTTTTTCCACAACAAATTTTTTGACAAAATGTAGGTATAAAGGAATTATAATTTGGTTTTCCAAATGGGCCATAAACATTAGGTAGAATTAATCCAGAGAAAATGAATCCATTTAATTTTGATTCCTTGATAAATAGACTTCTGGAATCTTTTTTTGATTTACCATAACTATTGTTAAGAGACTCTTGTATGGATGAAGAAAAAATTAATTTACCCTTGAATCCTACTCTTTTTATTGAATTTACTAGTTGGTGACTAAGATCCATATTTAAATCATAAATTAAAGACTTATATTTATGTCTATTGATACCTGCAAGATGAACAATGACGGATGACTTTTTTACTTTATCATCTAGTAATTGATTATATTTAAAGTCCTTCTTACTAAATTGAATTAATTTATAATTACTAAAGTTTAAATGATTTATGGTGTTTTCTAGATGTTGACCAATAAATCCTTTATTACCAGTTATTAGAATATTCAAATTATTGTGATTTTAGTTCATCTCTAACTAGTGGTAAGTTCATTAAAAGATTAATTACAGCTTTTTTATCTAGAATAGAGCTATTATTTGAAGTATATGGTTCAGGCATCTTTTCAACTTCTCCTTTTGAAAAATAATTTTCATAATTAAGATCTCTTGAATCAGCTTTAATTTTGAAGAAATCACTTGTTTCATTTGCTCTAAGCATTTCTTCACTTGTAACAAGAGTTTCATGCATTTTTTCTCCATGTCTTATACCTATATTTTTTATTTTTGAATTAGAGTCAAAAATTTCAATCAAAGACTCGGCAAGAGTTTTAATTGTACAAGATGGTGCCTTCTGTATGAAAATATCACCTTGATTACAGTTATTAAACGCATAGTCAACAAGACCAATAGCATCATCTAGAGACATTAAGAATCTTGTCATCTCTGGACTAGTTATAGTAATATCTTTTTTAGATTTAATTTGACTTATGAATAGAGGTATTACTGAACCTCTTGATGCCATAACATTACCATATCTAGTACCACATAGAATAGTAGAGTTTTTTGAAAGAGAGCTAGACTTTGCAATCATTACCTTCTCCATTAATGCTTTTGACATTCCCATAGAGTTTATTGGATAGGCGGCTTTATCAGTGCTAAGAATTACAACTTTGGAAACATTACAAGAGGTAGCTGCGGACAAAACATTATCTGTTCCAAGTATATTAGTTTTTACAGCTTCAATAGGAAAGAACTCGCATGATGGAACTTGCTTTAATGCCGCAGCATGAAAAATATAGTCAACACCATCAACAGCATTTAATACAGAATTAATATCTCTAACATCACCTATAAAAAATTTTAATTTTTTATTATTTATATTTCTTCTTAAATCATACTGTTTTTTTTCATCTCTACTTAATATTCTAACCTCTAAAAATGTATCACTTTCAATTACTTTTCTAAGATATGCTGTTCCAAAAGATCCTGTACCTCCGGTAATTAGTAATTTTGATTTTTTTAAATCCATACTATATTTGATTTATAAAATTAATATAATCTTTTTTATGAACAGTTTCTTGTATCTTAAATTTTGAATATATTTCTTTTAGATTTTTTCTTAATACTTTGATCTGACCTTTATCCATACTCAATGACTTTTCTATTGAAATTTTAAAATCCACCGAAGATTCTAGATTAAAATTTAAATCAATAAATTTTGATGTTACATCTTCAAATGGAGTTGTTCCTTTGGAAAGTATTGGTATAATCCCTTCAGAAATAAGTTCAAAAATTACATGGCCAAAATTTTCATTTAATGTTGGAAAAATGAAAAACATATATTTTTCTCTTAGTCTGCTAATATTTCCATCACCTATTTCTCCAATATATTTTATGTTAGGTCTGTTATACATAAGAGTCTTACAATATTCCCAATACTTTTGATCCTCTATAAATCCACATATATCAAGCTTTATATTTAGAGAGTTTTCTTTCAAATATTTCAAAATAATATCTAAACCCTTTTTTTTATGAATTCTAGAGAAGAATAGATATCTTTTCTCTGTTGATTTATTCTCATAAAATTTAGCTTTTGAAATATTTGGTATTTCAACTATTTCTGATTTATGGTAAAACTTTAAAATATTATTTTTTTCATCACCACTTGTTGAATGAAAAATAATTTGACTATGAATAGGTTTAATTAATTTTATGAAAAAAAATTTTAGCTTTGGATTAGAACTTATTATTGCCTCTATAGCAAACTGGCCCCTTGGAGAAATAATAACTTTTTTTTTAAAGAATAAACTTAAATACACAAAAAAAATTGTTTTAAATTCAAAGAAGGAGTTTAACCATAATACTTCAAATTTGTTAAACTTTTTTAGTATCTCAAAAAACTCATAATTAGTATAAATAACCTTTTTCTCTTTGTTTTTTATATCAACTTCATTGTTAGAGTTTAATTGTTTCTTTGGTGAGATTACTATACATGTAAAATCTTCCATAAGTGTTTCAAATAAACCTTCAATACTTCTTGTTGGTCCTCCATATGAAAATAATGGTGGGTAAGGTCCGTTTATTAATATTTTTTTTTTCAAATTATTTGAATATATATTTTTAATTTAGATTTGTTTTATAATGAGTAGCTTTCCAAAAGTATCAATAATTATTCCTACATACAATGAAGAACAGGATATTTTACAAACTCTTGAGTCTCTTCATAATCTTGATTATAATAATTTTGAAATTCTGATTATTGATGATTCAAATGATTCTACCCCTGAAATAATTAACAATTATAAATCCAATAGAATAAATTATTTTCGACCTGAAATCAAAGCTGGTAGATGTGAAGCTAGGAACTTGGGAATAAAAAAGTCCAAAGGAGAGGTTTTAATTATTTTAAATGCTGACGTATTTCTCCCAAAAAATTTTATAAAAAACATATTAAAACATTATGAAAATGGTGCAGATTATGTACTTGTAGAATCTGAGGTAGCAAATATAGGCTCCATGTATGCTAGATATATTGACTGTCAACATAAATACGAAAGGTATAGGAAAAAAAATGCTGATAAATGGATGTGGACAGAAGGATTTTCAATTAAAAAAGAATCAATTTTAAAAACTAGTTTATTTCCTTCTGGTTATTTGGTTCCTATAGTAGCTGGAGAAGATGCAAGATTTGGAAAAGAACTTATTGAATTAAATCTTAAAAAAAAGCTAGATTTAAATATAATTGTTAAACATAATGCACCCAGTACCTTCAATGAATTTTGGAATATAAGAAAAGGAAGAGGACAAGGCACTCCTCAGATAAGGAGATTTCTTGATGGATGGAGTTTTAGTAGAATTTTAACTGTTGAGTTAATTAAATTTAATTTCAGATTGTTAAGCATCATAATATTGTTGCCAAATATAGTTAAAGCTCTAAGTTGGTCTTTTTATTCAACACCTAAAAATAGAGCTTTAGACTCTATTAGATTTTTTTATTGTAAAATAATTGAAGATTTTGCAACAAGTTATGGAGCAATTTCAATGTTAAAGTCAATATACCTTAAAGAAAATTCAAATTGATCCTAAAGATTTTCAGCTAAAATATTAATATCATTCTGAACCATTTTTTTTACCATATTTCTGATAGATGTTTTTGGTTCCCACCCAAGTTCTTTTTTTGCTTTAGAGGAGTCACCTCTTAGAACATCAACCTCAGCAGGTCTATAATACTTAGGGTCAATTTTAACGTATTTATTCCAGTTATCGATATTTATCTCTTTAAATGCAAAGTCTAGAAAATCTCTTATTGAATAATCTTTTCCTGTTGCAATTACATAATCAGATGGAGAATCTTGTTGTAACATCTGCCACATAACTTCAACATAATCTGGTGCATAACCCCAATCCCTTCTTGCATCAAGATTACCTAGAGAAATTGAATCAGATAATCCATGATAGATTTTAGCAACTCCATTAGAAATTTTTCTAGTAACAAACTCAATACCTCTTCTTTCACTTTCATGATTAAATAAAATACCTGAGCACGCATATAAATTGTAAGATTCTCTATAGTTAATAGTTATCCAATGTCCATATAATTTTGATACTCCATATGGGCTTCTTGGATAAAAGGGGGTTTTTTCATTAGCAGGATTCTCAACCATTCTTCCAAACATTTCTGAACTGCTAGCTTGATAAAATTTTATTTTTGGATTTAATTCTCTTATAGACTCTAGTATTCTAAGTACCCCTAGTCCAGTAACATTACTAGTTTGTTCTGGTGTATTCCAACTTTCACCAACAAAAGATTGAGCAGCAAGATTATATAATTCATCTGGGTTTGAATCTTTAAGGCACCTCAAAAGGGAATTTTGATCTGTAACATCACCATGAATTAAATTAATTTTATCCATAAAGTCTTTTATGTTATTAAAATTAGTATTAGATGATCGTCTAATCATTCCGTAAACTTTATACCCTTTACTGAGTAGAAGTTCGGCAAGATGACTTCCATCCATTCCTGTTATTCCAGTTATTAATGCTACTTTACTCATTATCTATATATTTTTTGCAATTTTATTTTATAAATCTATTATAATTGCAAAAGTATGTATTTATTTGCTTTAATGTCTTAAAATGTAATATCAATTTATTTTTATGAAAATGCAAAAAAAAACAAAATTTATAGATGATCAAACTCCTTCTTTATCTAAAATAGAATCATATAATAATAAGGATAATTTCATTTTATTACTGATTAGAAGGTATATATATCCAATTCTTAATTTTTTTAATCATTATCTCGTTTTAAGTAAATATCCTGTATTAAAAAAATTTAATCCCAGTTTAATATTACCAAATCAAAGAGGAAATGATTATGATAGACATCGAAAAAGACTTAATAATTTAATAAAAATAAAAGGGAAAACAATTTTAATTATTGGTGTTGGTTCTGGTAAAGATTTAAATAGCTGGCTTGAATATGAGCCAAAAAAAATTATTGCAATGGATATAATAAATTATAGTATGGCTTGGCAAACTTTAAAAAAATATTATTCTAAAATTTATCAAACAGAACTAGAATTTTTTATTGGCAACATTGAGGAAATGAAAGATATTGAATCTAGTTCAATTGATATTGTGACATCAGATGCAGTTTTTGAACATGTTAATAATTTTGAAAAATGTTTGAAAGAAATAAAAAGAGTATTAAAATCTGGTGGCCACCTGTATTCAACATTTGGTCCATTATGGTATTCTATTGGTGGTGATCATATTTCAGGAAATGATCATTATTCGAATGGATTTAATCACTTAAAACTTAACAAAAAAGACTATTATAAATATCTAGACTCATTTGGACCTTTTTCTCATAATGAAGATGATGGTAGAACCTGGATATACAATAATTTATTTTCATACTTAAAACCAATTGATTACTTAAATGCACTAAATAAACATAGATTTAAAAAAAAGTTTCTTCAATTAATTTTGGATGAACGAATAAATTATTATGAGGATAATGTTGAGGATTACAATAAAATCAAAAACAAGTATGGAGAGGAAAACATTATAATTTCGGGACTATCTATTATTTATTACAAGAATTAACTTATTAGATTATCTATTAAGAAATTTTTATATCTGATACCATAATGGTCCCAACTAAATAGATTATTAGCTCTTCTTTTAGCATCTAAGGACATTTGCTTTAAAGTTTCTGGATTATAATGTAAATGTGATATTGCTTCTTCAAGAGATTTTAAATCTGCTGGCTTTACTACTATTCCTTCTTTATAATTTCCACTAAGTATATCAATAATACCTGTATTTTCTGAACATATTACAGGTAATCCACATGACATAGCCTCGAGAATTACCATACCAAAACCGTCTTGAATTGATGGTAGAACAAAAATAGAGCCTTGAGAATAATATTGATAGAGTTTGTTTTTTGAAATACCACCTTTGAAAATAATATTATCCGGAGTATCGTTAACAATATTCTTTAACTCATTTGAAACTTTTCCTAGATGCCAAAATTCAATATCTATTTTAGAGGAAAGATTCTTAATTGCTTCAATCAAGTAAGGGGTTCCTTTTTGTATTGATGCTAAACCGCAAGAAATAATTCGAAATTTTTTATCATTTTTATTAACTTTTTTAAAAATTTCCATATCGCATCCTAAAGGGTTGATAAAAAGTTTTTTTCTATCTACATTATTAAGTAGAAATGTTCGTGCAACAAAATTAGACGGGACAGATATAAAATTGGATAGCTTATAATTTATTAGCTCATTATCAATATCTTTTTTATTTATACTAAACTCCAAACCATTTTTTTTAAACTCATTTTTTAAAAGTTTATTCTGTTCACTTATATGAGCACTGCTCCTCTCAATAATAATAATTGACTTTTTATATCTTTTTGTTATCTCTTTTGTAAGAAAATTGGGTGTATCACTCCAAAGTATAAAATAATCATATTCTTTTAAATAGAATTTAATAATCAGCTTTGCAAACAGCGATTTTAGAAGATGTGAAAATTTTCTTCTAAAAATTCTATCAAGAGCTTGAATAATAAAAAAACTTTTATAGTTATTTTTAAAAAGTCCATATCTTTTTGCAATAAATCTTGGATAACTAGACAAAATTTCAACAAATAGTCCTCTATTTATAAGTTCTCTTGCTAACTCGAAAGAATGGAATTTTCCATAAGAGATTATTGCTATTTTCATAGATCATTAATATATTTTTTTAAATCCCCTTTTGGTTTCCAATTAAGCTCATCTAATGCTTTATTATTTTCTCTTAATGTTTCTTTATAATTACCCTTTTGATCATTAACATACTCACACTTAGAGTTAAACTTATTTTTAAAGAGCTCAAATACTTCATTTATTGAAAAGTTTTTACCGGATCCTAGTTCCCAAATTCGATTTTTTGAATTAGTAGTAGAAATTTTAATTAGACCATCAACAATATCACACACATGAGTAAAATCTCTTCTTTGGGTTCCATCTCCAACAATTGTAATTGGAATGTTATTTATAGTCTGATATCTCCATTTACCAATAACAGCAGCCCAATCTCCATGGAGAATTTCATGAGGACCATAAACATTGTAAAATCTTACAATATGATTATTCATATCATAAGAACTATTGTATAACATTATTAGTTGCTCCCCTATATATTTTGTCATAGCATATGGAGAGATACTAGGATCGTGATGTCTTGAAGAAGATCCACCGTAGATAATTTTTGCATTTTTTTTTCTAGCATATTCCAATACTTCTATTGTTCCAGCAGAGTTAAAATTAAATGTAGTAATTGGATCTTCAAATGATGGCTGAATTCTAGATAATGCTGCTAAGTGATATATTATATCTACTTCAAAATTATATTTATTAATATTTTGAATGTCATCATCTATATATTTAACATTTTCAATATGATTATTTTTGGTTCCAATACAATAATTGTCAATTGATATAAGCTGATAATCTTTCTTGGAAAGTTTTTTCAACAAATTTGTTCCTATAAATCCAGCTCCTCCTGTAACTAATATTTTTTTCATTATTTAAAATTTAATTTTAATTCTGGTAATAATTTATTGTTTGGCATATCAAGATTATTCGGTAATAAGACTGTCTCAGATTTAATTATTGGATTTTTTGAAAATGTTAGTTCGATTACTAAAGGATCTCCATTTATATCTACACCACCATAGTTGTTCCCATGGACATGGACTAAGGTTAAATTTATGTTTTCCATGAAAAAAATTAATTTGTCTATATGAATGTCAATATTATGAACTTCTAGGATAATACCTTCAAACTTATCCTGTAATTTTATAATATCATCAAAAACCCTATACTCTGAGCCTTCTATATCAAGTTTTAAGAAAATATTTTGAGATTTTTTACAAAACTTATTAATTACCCAGAATAATGATATCCTTTTTAAATTAATATTATGATAGTTAGTTAAAGTTGCACGAAAAAATTTCTTTTTTAAATTTAAGTATTGGAATATTTTAAAGAAAGACTTTAAAGTAGAATTAAAATTAAATTTATAGACTAAAAATATAAGTTTAAAAAAAAATTTTTTAAGTAAAAATTTGAAACAAATTTGATCATCAATAGCAATAAAGTTTTTTCCAAAATTTTTTTCAAAAGACCAATCGTCGTTTATACCAACTCCTATTAGGTAATCAGATTTTTCGTACGAATTTTTTTCAACAAGATAACCTCCATCATTTTGGCTGCCAACTCTTATTAACTCATAAGAATAATTTGGTTTAAATATATTATTAAGCATTTATTAAAAATTTATTTAAGTTATTTAGTATTTCTGAAAATGAAAACTTTTCTTTGATTTTAAAAGAATTTTTTCTCATTATTTCAAAATCATAATCATTAGCATTATAGAGATCTTTTATTTTATTTGCTAGATCTTGAACATTAGAATACTCAAAAATATAACCATTATTTTGGCATAAATCTATAGATCCTCCTACCATGTCAGAAACAATTATTGGTAGACTATGTTCTAGTGCCTCATTTAATACTAATCCCCAAGTTTCACCATATCCTGAAGGCAATACAATACAATCACTTTGATTATATATTTCGTCTAGTTTTTCAAAGCTAAGTAAGCCCAAAAAATTTATTTTGTTTGCTATTTTATTCTCAATAGAAAACTTCTCTAGCAAGTATCTTTGACATCCATCTCCTGCAAAATTAATTTCCAATTTAGGGTCTTTTAACAAGCAATATGCTTTAAGAAGGTCTAAAGGTCTTTTTTTATTTATTAATTTACCACAGAAAAGTATTTTATTCTTTCTTTTAATATTCAGTTTAAAAGGAACTTTTTTAGGCTTTACCGAGTACGGCATTGAAATCAATTGATTATCGCTTATACCAAAAGACTTATAGAATTGTTTATTATATGTTCCTATATAAAAAAAGTAATCAATTTTTTTAAAAACAAGCTGTAAGAATATTTTTCTTATTTTTCTTTTAAATCCATGGTAATTTTTTTCATGAATAATTGGAGTTTCCGCCCTTAATCCTACTTTAAGTCCAAATACTCTGCTAAAAAAAATGGTAAATAACATTGTAATTCTTGACCATCCATGACATATTATAATATCACCTCTTTTTAATGAAAGTAAGTCAAAGAATAAGAAAGGGTTTAGGGTATCAAGAAGCTTTTCTTCGCCAGTTGAATTTAATTTAAAATTATATAAAAACTTAAATTTAAATCCATTGGTTAAGTCTTTAGTTACTCTGTATGAATTGAATTCTTTATCATAATGTTTTTTAATTCCATATTTAGAGCAATACCATACTTCAAAATTTATTCCTGATTTACTCAAAAATTTATATAAGTCAGAGAAATAAGCAATTGGATGAGAATTTAGAAAAACTATTTTCATTTATATAATTTAATATGTTGTTCTGCTATATTCTTTATTAAAAATCTTTTTGAATTAATAAACCCATTTTTAATTAACTGTTTTCTTAATGTCGAGTTATTACATAATTCATTTAAACCATCGTGAATAGAATCAATATCAAAAGGGTCAACTAAATATGCTGAATTACCTGCTACAAATGGCATTGATGAAATATTTGATGTTAGCACACATACCCCTGCCAAATTTGCCTCAATAATAGGCATTCCAAAACCTTCTAATTCTGAGACATATATTAATATATCACTTTCTTTATATAGATTAATTACATCACTTATAGGTAATGCGTTTTTATATTCAAAAAAATTAATTTTTAAAGAATTAAGTTTTTTTCTTTGATTATGATCTAGTTTACCAATTATAGTTAAATTACAATCAATCCCTTCTATGGCAGAAATTATTCTATTTATATTTTTATTAGGTGCTGTTCCGATAATAAGAAAGTTTTTGTTAAAGTTTTTTTGTGAGTGTTCCAATTTAAAAAAATCTCGATGAACAGTGACTGGAATTACTTTGGAAGATCTTTTAATTAATAAAAATTTTTCTGAGTCCTTTTGAGTTGATTCAGATATATAGATAACTTCTTTAGATTTCATTATTGGTAATTCATACAAAAATTTTTTAAAAATATAATATTTAAGTCCTTTTGAGTTATAAAGGGAAACAAAATCTAGTACTGTTAAAATTAGTTTTTTTTTATTCATTAGTAATGCACAGTATGAGATATCCCCAACTATGTGATTAACATCAGATTGATTTAAATAGCAGTATATAATATTTATAATTCTTGGTATAATTCCTTTATTTTTAAATGGTAATCTTTTTACAGTAAAGTTTACTGATTCTTTTATTTGAATTTCTAATTCACCATAGAAGGCTTCTATACTAAAGTTTCCGATCTCAAAAGGATTGCGCAGAAATAAAGTGACTTTCATTTTAAATACTTTATTGACATAATATTAATTGCCCAAAGTTTAGACCAATGAACATTCTTAAGAATATTTGTGTACTTTGAGTCACATATTTTTTCATTTAATTTTAATTTATTTAACCAATTTTTATAGGGTAGTTCAAATCCTTTTTTTCTTCTTTGATAAATTTCTTTTGGAATTTCATTCATAAATTTTTCAATTAATATTATTTTATTCATTTTAGGAGACAATTTATATGAACTTGAAATTGATAAAGCATGTTTAACTAAAAACTTATCTAAATAAGGCACCCTAATTTCAATTGAATTTGACATGCCAAAAATATCTGTATCTCTAAGTAATTGACCCTCCATATATTTTGTAAGTTCGAAGAATCCCATAGTATCTTTAAAATTTAATTTTGAAACCTTTTTTAAATCATTTTTAATAAAAGAGTTTAAATAATCTATAATAAATATTTTATCTAATGATAAAATCTTAGAAATTTCCTCCAATGAGAATATTCCTCTTTGAGCTAAATAATAGCCATAATCATTATCCAATGATAAATAATCAATTTTTTTCATTTTGTTGGGTAAAAAAAATGTAGGAATTAAATTAATTAAATTAAGAATCAGTTTCTTAAAATATAATTTATGAGTAGGATATCCATAGAATAATTCATCTGCACCAACACCACTAAAAGCTACTTTTGCGTTATTTTTTTTTGCTAAACTTGATACAAAGAATGTATTAAATCCATCTATTGTGGGTTGGTCCATTGATGAAATAAACTTTTCATAATAATTCTTAAAATCTTCAAATGAAAGAATCATTTCTTTATTGTTAATATCAAGTAAATCCGTTAAAATTTTTTGATATTTCTTTTCATCTTGATGTTTTTCGAAGTTAATAGAGTATGTTTCAAGATCATTCTTAAGTTTTGATGCAATAAACGTAATTATAGAGGAGTCAATTCCTCCAGATAGAAAGAATCCAATTTTTGCATCGGATATCATTTGTTTTGAAACAGCCGAAAATAGTTTTTCTTCATCAAAAGTTTTGAGTTTAGATCTAAATAATGCACTTACGCAGAAATATTGATTTATAAGTAAATCATTTTTGGTTAAATAACCATAGTGACCAGGTTTTAGTGACTTTACTCCACTATATATAGTTTTAGGTGAGGGAATATAACCATGTGATAAAAATAATATTTTTGTTAAACTATCTATCTGACAATATTTGTCAAATATTCTTGACTCAGATGAAATTATAAATTCTGAATTTGTCTTATAATAATATAAAGGTTTAACACCAAACTGATCTCTTGCAAAAAAAATTTTATCTCTTTTCTTATCTATAATTATAAAGGAAAATATTCCATCAAGTTTATTTAAAATAGACCTTCCATATTCAATATATCCATTTAATAAAACCTCAGTGTCTGAATTTGATTTAAAACTGAATCCCTTTAAAGTTAATTGTTTTTTTAGCTTATTATAATTATAAATTTCTCCATTAAAAGATATTATATAATTTGAACAAGAAGATATCATAGGTTGATTTCCAAGATCAGATAAATCAATAATTGATAGTCTAGTGTGTCCAAGATAAATATTATTGTATTTATAAATGTCATAATAGTCTGGGCCTCTATGACTGAGTCTTTTTAAATTGGACTTAAACTCATTTTCTGTAATGTTATCTTTTTGATGAAGTAGTATACCACACATATTTATAAACTTTTTATAATATTTCTAGCTGAGTAAACTGAAAATACTAACATTGTAAAATGATGTATTAAAAAGAAAAATGGTAAATAAGCTAATGAAATATTATATTGATTAGACAAAAAATAATAAACTATTATTGTTGCTATTGAACTAACTACAAAATATATTAATAATTTAAAATGCTTATTTATTGACATAATAAGATGAGATGAAACAATCCAAAACCCACCTATAAATTGAACTAGAACCAAATTAAATATTAATTGTTTATTAAGCCCTATTGAGTTATTTAACCATAGATTCCATATTTGTTCAATAAAAATTAAAATACTAAAACATAAAAATATTGATGTTATAATTGTATATAAATTTGTCTTACTAAAAATATTTTTAAATTCTTTTATTAACTTTTTTCCATAGTAGAAATTAAATACTGGTACAACTGAAGTTGCAAATTGACCCTGAATATTTTTGATATAATTTGTTAAAGTTTTTGAAGTATTATAAATAACTACAGATTCATTATCAAACTGTCTTTTAATAAGAATTAAAAAGCATTGATTCAATATATATTCTGAAAATGTTAAAATTGAAAAACTAAAACTTGGTTTTAGTAAAAGATCTAAATATTTTCTTTTAAGTGATAGATTAAAAATATAATTGTAGTAATAAACATTATATATTATTATTATCAAGCATACTATTATGGATGGCACTACAAGAAAAAAAGATAAAGTTTTTAATGATAATGCAAACGAAAGAGCAAATATTATTATTAAACATTCCAAAATATATTGACTTACATAGAAGTATATAGCATAGTGGTTAATATTATATGCAAAAAAGTATGAACTAAGTGAACCTCTAATCATTTCAATAAATATTTTCGATGTAAGAAGCAGCATAATAATTTTTGAGTCACTTTCAGATATTATATCAATACCTATTACAGTTGACACAGAAAGTAAATCCCATAAGAAAGATATTGAAATCATGGCTAAACTCCACATTGATAATGTAAAGATTATACCATGATTAATAATTTTAAATGAATTTTTATTCCCTTTATTATAATTTAGTGAAAACGTTGTATTTACTGCTTGATTAACTCCAAAGTTGGTTAATTCAAAAAATGCAGGCAAAGAATAAAGTATTATCCAGTCTGAATATAAATCATTTCCAAGTATTGAAATATAGAAAGGGACAAGTATAATTGTAAATCCTGTTTTAATTATTAAGGAAACAATATTGGCAAAAAAATTTCTTCTAGCTGGGCTCAAATTATATAAATTATAATGTGATTACTTTATTTGTATAGATACTATTTAGAATAAACCTGCCATCAAAAATTATCTTTTCATAAGATAATTTGTTTTGTAATTCATCCCATTTAAATTGTTTAAATTCATCCCATTCTGTAAGAATTACAATACAATTTGAATCAACAACTGATTTAACATGATCATCATAAAAGGTAACCCGTTGATTTAATTCATTAATTGACAAATTTGAAATATTTAACAAGTCATTAATAATAATATCAATGGATGACTTAGGATCGTAGATTTTAATATTGGCTCCTAATTCCAGTAAGTCTTTTGTAATATAGATTGATGCTGATTCTCTAGAGTCATTAGTATCTTTTTTAAATGACCATCCAAACAAAGTTATATTTTTATTCGAAAGATCTTTACCCAAATTATCCAGTATCTTATTTGTTAACCTCTTTTTCTGATAATCATTAATTTTTACAACTTGATGCCAATATTCAGCTACTTCATTTAGACCAAAATTTCTACATAGATATACAAGATTTAAAATATCTTTTTGGAAACAACTACCACCAAATCCGACTGATGGACTAAGAAAATATTTACCTATCCTATGATCATGACCAATTGCATTTGATACCTCTAAAATATCAGCACCTGTTTTATCACACAATGCAGATAGGCTATTAATTGAGGAGATTCTTTGAGCTAGCATAGCATTAGAAGCTAATTTTGATAATTCTGAGGACCAAACATTAGTAGTTAGTATTTTTTCTTTCGGAATCCATTTTGAATAAATATCAAAAAGAATTTTAACTGATTTTTTACCTGAAATGGTGTTATCTCCTCCAATTAAAACTCTATCAGGATTTAACAAATCTTCTATTGCTGTTCCTTCAGCTAAAAACTCTGGATTTGAAAGAACCTCAAAGTTATATTTCGGATTAATTTCTCTAAATACTTCATTTAGCATTTCAGCTGTTTTTATTGGAACAGTTGATTTTTCAACTATTATTTTATCTTCGTTTGCAACTCTTGCTATTTGTTCAGCACATAACCTTATATACTTTAGATCTGCACCAAATCCTGCACCAGGTCCAGACTCTAATGTTGGAGTATTTACAGCAATAAATATAATGCTTGAATCTCTGATAGCGTCATTTATTTCATTAGAAAAAAAGAGGTTTTTATTTCTATTGAGTTCAATTAATTCTTTAAGTCCAGGTTCAAAAACAGGTAAATTATCTAAATCTCCATTCCATCTGTTTATTTTGTCTTTATCAGAGTCAACAACTGTTATTTTAACGTTTGCACATTTATTTGCGATTACAGCCATAGTTGGTCCACCAACATACCCAGCACCAATACAACATATTTTTATATTTTTCATTTTTTTAATAGCCATGAAGATGATTGAATTTTATCACCAAGTGAGTCTATAAGGTCAATGCCTAGATTATCACAAGTATCTTTTTCAGGAATTAAATCATTATTCTGATCACCACCATTTGCAAAAAACAACTTGTATTTTGGGCCTAGTTCAACATAAACCTTTTGCAATGACTTGTTTACAGTTCTATCCTTATCTTCAGATAAGTATACTTTATCAACTAACTTTAACTCAGAAATTATCAGCAATCTTTCTTTTTCATCCATAAATTCTTTTGAATTTTTAAGTGATCTCTGAAAGTCATTATTTACTATTACAATAAGTATATCTCCATGCTTTTTAGCAAGCTTAAAATATTCAATATGGCCTTTGTGCAGGGGATTAAAATAACCTGAAACTATTATACCTTTTTTCATATTCTCTTATAATCATCTTTTATTCTAACAATATCATCTTCTCCAAAGTATTCACCTGTTTGAACCTCAATAAATATTAATAATTTATTAGACATATTTTCAACTCTATGTTTTGAAAGTTTAGGAATTAATATTGTATCACCTTTTTGAAAATCATTTGTTATATCATCTATTGTTATTCTAGCAATCCCATCAATAATTGTCCAAGCTTCTGATCTTTTATGATGATATTGATATGACAATCTTGAGGCAGGATTAACCTCGATTCTTTTCAATTTATAATTAGGCTGGTCATGAATAACATAAAATCTACCCCATGGTCTTTCTTCATACTCAATATTTAAAAAATCATTTTTTTTCATCAAAAAGTATAATATTTGGTTGGCTACTAGAAAATTTATTTGTTAAATAAAATCCGACTTTTCTTTCAATTAATTTTTCAATTTTATTTTCAAGTTGATTGATGTATTCAAAATCAAGATCTTTTCCAATGAGAACTATTTCTATATTTCCTGAATCAATACCTTTAGCATAATCTCCTATCAAAATTATTTTTTTTATATCTCCAATTCTTTCGAGAACTGTTTCAATTAATTGCTCAAGCCCTAGGTGTTTAAATACAATTTTTTGAAGTATTTCAAACATTGGATGTTTAGTATTAGCTTTATAGTCAATTTTATTATCAGATTTTGATTTGACTAGATAACCAGCTTGATGTAAATTATTTAACTCCTTTCTTATAGCATTTGTTGATTCTCCCATCTCATTTGCTAAACCATTTAAATACCCATGATTTGCTTGTGAGATAAAAAACTTAATTAAAAGCCTAAGCCTTGTCTTTGAAGTAATTAAATTTTCTAACATAATTAAAATCGAGTACCAAAAGTACTTGAAATTATTTTAAAATCAAAGTTTTGTATATTTGAATATAATCAATGTTGTATCTTTTTGTTTTTGTTTTTGGTATACTTTTTAATAAAATCTTTAGTAAGTTTTTTTTAAAAAGAGGTTTTGTTGATGAAGTAAATCATCGATCTTCACATAATTCGATAGCTACAAGATCAGGTGGATTAGTTCTTTATATTACATTAATACTATATACAATTTACTTATACTTTAATGGAAGTCAGCCCTTTGATTTTTCAATATTCATTCCAATATCTCTTTTGTTTATTACTGGTCTATATGATGATATCTATAATGTAGATTTTGAGTTAAAATTTGTATTTCAGATTTTAGCAGCTAAAATTTTAATCGATCAGGGCTATATATTTAATGAGCTATATATAATGGGAATTATTGATATTTCCTTTAATCGATTGTTAGCCCAATTATTTACAATTTTGGTATTTGTAACAATTTTTAATGCATATAATTTCATTGATGGTATTGATGGAAATGTTCATTTAGAGAGTGTAAAAAACTTATTTATCATATATATATTAAGCTTTGAAGGTTTTCTTTTCTCTAAGCTTATAATTTTTTCAATAATTATATTATTAATAAATCTTTACTTTAACTTAAGACAAAAAAATAAGGTGTTTATGGGGGACTCAGGGAGTTTACTAATAGCAATTTTAATGATTATATTTAGTTTTGAATTATCTACAAATAAAGTTCAGGGAGTACTCAATCCTATATTCTTAATTATATTCCTATATCCATTGATAGATATTACCAGAATTATTTTAGTAAGACTATCAAATAAAAAATCTCCTTTTATAGCTGACACAAACCATATTCATCATTTGATCAATTCTAAATTTAATAATCACTTAAAATCAAGCCTATTAATATTTATTATAACTTTAATAATACAGTTAATTCTAATTTTTCTGAGGTGAACATAACAATGTCCAGGCATTATTAGCCTCTGCAAAATTTAGATCGACAGCTTTTAATAGTCGGTTACAAGAATTTTTAAGTTCCATTGTGTTGAAATAGGAAAGCCCCATCATGTAATTTTGAAGACCGTCAAGTTCATGACCTGAAAGTTCAACTTTATTAAGATTTTTGATAACGGATTCAAATTCTTGTAGATTAAAATATGCAACTGAAATATTTTCTTTAAAAACAACATTTATAGGGAGTAAACTATCAGCCTCTTTTAAAATTGTAATCGATTCATCATATTTATTCTGTTCCAAAAGTTTAGCTCCTGCTTTTTCTAGATCTAGAGCTTTAACTGTGTTTTCTCTACCAACCAAAACATAATAAGCAGCAATATTTAAAACTGGTTGATTTGGGAATATTTTTAATGATTCTCTTGCTACTTGTTTTGGGTATGCAGTGTCTTTAACCTTGTCCATAAAGTTAGAGATTGATGCTAAATAAACTCTCCAATTAGGCTCATATGGTTTTTCTTTAATTAGCTTAAAATACTCTGTAATACTATCATATTTTTGAGAAAATGTCAAAGACCTTGCATATTCAGAAAAATGTAGAGGATTTCTGGGTAGTAATCTAAAGGCTTTTCCAGAAAAATATACAGCGCTATCAATTGTACCAATTGTATTGTATAGTTTAGCTTTTATTGCTTCAGGATATCCAATAAATGGATTTGATTTTTCTGATATGGCTTGTTCTACATAATTAAAACCTTCAATTATTGAATCATTTGCAAGGTAGTAGTTTGCCAGTAGTGCTTTTAAAGGAATTGCCGTTATTGATAGATTAGGGTAGTCTGTTTCTACCTTTTCAACAAAATCCCAATCTCTAGCAATAAAATTATTATCATTTAAGTCTGTTAACATATAATACTGCTGAGTATAAGAATAATATACTTTATATATAGATAATAAAGACAAACAACAGATAGATATTAAAATAAAATTAAAGACTCTACTCATTTTTTTGATATTTTATTCATAGAATGCAATTTTAGCACGTATAAAAGTGTGAGTAAAAGAGATATTTGCATTAAAGCTCTATACATAGGAAAATTTAGAGATGCATCAACTAGATACGCAATTAATGATAATAAAACTAGAACATACTTATATTCATTTGATTCTGTTTTGTTATGGAAATAGCTCTTTTTTATTATATAAAAAATTGATATAAAAAAAAGTGCATAAAAAAATAATCCAATTATATTAGTTTCACCTAATACCTCAAGAAAATCATTATGGAGAACATAGGGAACGATGTAACTAGTTATATAATCTTTATCTAATTTTACTGATATTACTTTCCAATTACCTATTCCTGCCCCCATTAAAGGATTTTCAAGACTGTATTTTAACGCTTGTTTATAAAATCGTATTCTTTGAAGACTAGATTCATCCAAATCTTCTACAACAAAACTTGAAACTCTATTCTGAATAGTACCTTGATCATCTTGAGCGACATTCAAATTAAATAATAAAAATGATAAAATAAGAATAACTGGTATATGTAAGTGTTTTAGCAAAAAACTAAGATTTAATTCTTTTCTATTTTTAAAAAGAATAAATAAAACATATGTGATAAAAATTAAAAACAGAGATATAAAAGATGCACGTGAACCAAGAAATAGAATATTGGTTATTACTATTGTTAAAATAAACAATGATATAAATTTAACCAGTCTGTTCTTATATTGATGATATACAATAAGAACAAATGGAATTTTCATTACCAAACTAGCAGCAGTAATATTTTTATTTCCAGCAAATCCTTTTAGGAAATCATTAGCAAACTCTAGCTTATAGCTTGTTACACTCACAATCTCAATAATTGGGTATATAGAGACAACAGATTCTATAAGAAGTAAACTCGAAATTGAGAATAAGATTAGTTTTTCAGATAAAACCTCATAAAGTTTTAATTTATAAAAAATATATATATGAATTAAAATAATGAAAATTTTGGATAAAGCTATAAGAGACTCTACTCTATTGATAGCAAAAAAATAAGACAATGATGCAATTAAGAAAAACCCCAAGAAAGATAATACTGGAAGACTGAAATAATTAAACTTAAATGATTTAAATTCTTTATTTGATATTGAAATCAAAACCAATCCATACAGAGCCACTAGACCCAGTGAAAAGTAGTGAGTTATAACATTATCAGAAGCACCAAACCTTGGAGTTAGCGGGACTGCAGCTAAAAGAATTAGATAAAGCTTACAATAAAAACTTTTCAATTTTTTTTTATAAATATAATAAAAAACCCCTCCAAATTGGAGGGGTTAATTTATTAGTTATTAAACTTTATAAGTTTATTTATCCTAACCATTGTGTTCTATCACAAGTTACAGCAGCGTTACCTGTTGCAGTTGGGTTTCCATCAGAAATAGCTGTGAAAGCCGCAACCCAATAAGAAGGCTTAGTACTTGTTGAAGCAGAGCTTGAAGTTACTGTACCAGCAGCAATCATATTAGTACCTGCAACTAAAAGTCCATTTAAACCTGTGCTTATAGTAGCCGCTTTAGTAGCAGTAACAACAATTGCACCTTGGTTTGATGCAGCACCCGTAGTTAAAGATACAGCACTTGAGAATGCAACACTACCTGTATTCTGAAGTCTAATAGCGATACCCGCTTTTGCAGTTGCAGAAGCTGAAAGTGTATATACTGGAGTTGAACCTCCTGTAGTACCACCTTGGTTTGAAACAGTATCAAATAAAGCATCAAATGTACTTGGTATTAATGTAAGTGTTGTACTACTCATAGCAGCATCAGTTGTAATAGAAATAGATGGAACATCTATAGCTATTGGTGATGTATCTGTTTCAGAATAACCTGCCTTAGATACAACTCTTTGTACAATAAACTGGTTGTGTCTTGCACTAGTTACACTAGATGCAGCATATAAGTTAGATGCATTAATAGCAGTCATTATACCACTAGCAAGAGCAGCCTCAGTTGGCGCAGCTATGAAAGTATATGATAACTGAGTAGTTGTTCCAGTTTCATCAACTCCCATAGTGAAGTTTAACTGACCAGCAGTAGAAGCAGTAGCTGCAATAGCTGTACCAGAAGAAACTAAATAGTTAATTGTAACATATGTTTTCTCAAAACCAGCTCTTGAAACATCAAGATCAATACCAGCAGCGTCTAGAACAGTATCTGCATCCATGTATGCAACTAATTCATCAACAGTATCTACTGTATCAGCATTATAAGTATCACCTCCATCAAATCTTAATGTCTGACTAGCAGCATAAGTAACTGTGAAACCTTCACCAGATGAAAGAGCTACATCAGTTAAAACATTGTTAGTTCTGTTTACATCGAAGATATAAGTTCTAACCTCTTGGCTTACAACGTCAGTATCGTAAGATGTACCTGCAGTACCAGCATATAGGTAAAGAACTACCCAGTGCTCACCAGCTGCATCAGCAGATGCTCTAATACTTGCAGAAGTATAATCTCTTGTGTCATCAAAGTCACCAGGTGTAGTAGTAGTATCAGATGATGCACCACCAACAACCTCAGTTGTAATTTTATCAAACATAACGATAACCTCAGCAGTTGTAGCATTTGTAACAATTGCATCTAGGTAAGTCTTAAGACCAGCCATACCTGAAGTACCTTCATCATATTCACCAGTATCAGTAGATCCATGAACTGCAGCTGATGTAATAGTAGACTGATAAGTATCAGTTGACTTAACAGCAGTTAAATTGTTGTTATATATACTTACAGCTGGGTTTGTAACAGTACCTTCAGAGTTAAGATTAGCAAATGATAATGAAGTTAATTTTGTATTTCCTGTAATAACAAAGACACCTAAATCATCAACAGTTGATGTTAATGAAGCTAAGTCAGCGTTATCTGTCACATATAATGTTCCAGTAGTAGCATCACTAGATGTACCGGACTCATCAGTTGCTCTATAAGTATAATCTAAAGTTAATGCACTTGCACCAGTTGTATTAGCTGTTACACTATTAAACTTAGAACCAGTAAGATTAACTTGAGAAAGGTCAGGAGTATTACTCATATCAATTGAAGTAGCAGTCGCTGTACTAGTTACACTAGAAAGGTTTGCGTTTCCATTAGAAAGAGTAATTACATTCCAAAGACCACTTAAAGTTACAGATGTTAAATCATCAGCAGTAGCAATAGCAGTAAAGTCTGGTAAAGCAGAATCATAAGCGTATGCAGCTTTAGCTGTAGCACTTAATGCGTCGTATGCTTTTCCGTATGCTTTTGCACCTTCAGCAGTTACAGCTTCTAAATCTGCAGCTCCAGAAATATCTAATGCATATCCATCAGATACATTTAAGTTAGCAACTTTTGCGTTAATATCAATAGCTCCACCAAAATCTGAAATAGTAAATGTGTTTACTTTACTTACAGCAATTGTACCAGTTGTTGTTCCAACAGCATTTCCTTTAATTTTAGAAATTGAAAGAGTTTGTGGCCCAGCAATTGTTAACGCAAACGGAGCTAAAGTACCTGCAGTATTAGTATCAGTTAATGATGAAATATCTAAAGTACCACCTGTTTTAGTAGTTAAGCTTAAGTTACCACCTGCGTAATATGCTAAAGAACCTAAATCGACAGAATCAGCTTGGTCAAATGTGATAGCATCAGCAGTTGAACCAGTGTTAATATTAGTTACAGTTGTAAGTGCACCTAAATTAACAGAAGATACATCATCAGAATAAGTATCATCTAGAGTAATATCCCCAGCGGTAGTAAGTGCATCAAAACTATATGCACCTTTTTGCTTAATAGTAATATCGTCAGCAGAAGTTAATTTATCAAAAGTAACTGCAGTTTGAGCTGTAGTTAATGCGTTTGTATAAGTAACGTGGCTTGTTACGTTGTAAACAGCGTCTACAACTTTTTGTACATCTGTCATATCCATGTCAGAAGTAATAACAACGTTTAAACCTCCACTAATAATGTTAATTCCATTACCAAGTGCAACAGCAGCTTGAAGTAATGCCTTGTTAGTTACGTTTAGCGTTCCAGAGTAAACACCACTTCCTTCCAGAAGTTCTGTTACATCTAATTGAAGAGCAGCTAAATCAGATTCAAGAGCAGTTATATCAGCTGCAGTAACAGCAGTAACTAGTGAAGCTTGAATCGCATCTACTTCAGCTTGTAAAGTAGCAAGACCAGCTGTCAGGGATGAAAAGTCAATCCCACTAGCAGCATTACTTGCAGCATCAGCAGATGCTTGAGCAGCAGCAACCCCTGCAGACAGACCACTTATTGTGCCTGAAAGCGAGCTAACTTGACCTGTTAAAGAAGCTAAACCGTCAACTTGAGACTTTAACGCACTAATCTGTGCATTTAAATCGTCAAATTGATCATCGTAATTTTGACAACCCACAAATACAAGTGATGCTGTCAAAAGGGTTAATAATCCTTTTTTCATTGTTTTAAAATTTAATTTATATTTAATTTGTAAATTTTTCATATGAACGTTCATGTTTACATAAATAATGTACACACACACAATAACAAATACCATGCCATAATAAATTACTATTGATTAAATTACTGATAATCAATTATATATAAATTTTAAATAAAATGAAATTAAATAAAATATTATTACTTTTTTTTATCACAATATATGGCTGTGCAAAAGAACAAGAAATTGTTAATTGCAAAGCGTTAGTTAATGACAACAATGTTTTTAATATAGATGGAAATATCTATTCAGGAATTTGTAATGCTTACTCAGAAGATGGATTAGTGCTAGAATCTAAGTATTACAAAAAAGGTAAGATATATAAGGTGGAAGGATTTCACTACCCAGGCGGTGAAAAAAAATTTGAAGGTTATTATAAAAATGATCTACCAAATGGAAAGTTTAAACAATGGTGGGTTAATGGAAACCTAGAAAGAAAGGGTAGAATTAATCAAGGATTTTATGTTGGTAAATGGAAAATTTATAATGATAAGGGGATTAAACTCAAAACTATTTGGTTCAACAGTCAAGGTCAAATCAATAGAGAAGTATTAAATTAGAAGTCATGAAACGAAAAATAATATTTATTACAATTTTATTGTTAATTAATATATCATGTAAAAATCATACTACTATTACAATTGACACACATGATGATATCAATGTTGCAAACTTTACAGATTCATTGAATTACACTATGGACACTGAAACTCAAGTAAATCTTCCAAAAATGATTGCTGGAGGGCTTGATGTAGC
>MDTB01063141.1_pt1 | contig 29323 bp, 35 predicted proteins | sample 811161 | NCBI WGS metagenome assembly MDTB01 (sample SAMN05326650, study PRJNA326480) | marine metagenome | isolation source: seawater | place: Mediterranean Sea | collected 2009
TTCAGGGCTCTGCTCTACTCCTGAGCTACCGAGGCAAAAATTTAACCCCTAAAGATTATTCTGCCTTTTGTAAGGTCATAAGGGGTCATTTCTACAGTAACATTATCACCTTGTAACACTCTAATTCTATTCTTTCTAAGTTTGCCAGCTGTATGAGCTGTAACAATATGGCCATTTTCTAATTTTACTCTAAACATTGCGTTTGGCAACAAGTCAGTAACCTTACCTTTGAATTCAAGTAAATCTTGTTTTGACAAATTTATTTTCTCCTAATTCTTTTTTTAACGGATTGAGCATGCGCAACTAACCCTTCATAATTTGCAAGAGTTATAACTGATGGTCCAAGCTTTTCAATACCCTTTTTTGATAAGTTAATATATGAAATTCTTTTATAAAATTCATTAACACTTATGCCACTTGAGAATTTAGCTGAACCATTAGTTGGTAGTATGTGGTTTGATCCAATATTATAATCAGTCATTGCCATCACTGCATATTTGCCTAGACATATAGATCCAGCATTTTTTATTTTGTTAATAAATGACTTATAATTTTTTACATTCAATTCTAAATGTTCAGGTGCAATCTGATTAACCACTTTAATAATCTCTTTATCTGAACTTATATGAATTAAAATACCATTTCTAATTAAACTTTTTTTTGCAATTGATCTTCTTGGAATCTTTTTTAATTGTTTTGAAATTTCTATTTTTACTTTCTTAATTAGATCTTTACTTTTTGAAATTAAAATACATTGAGCAAGTTCATCATGTTCTGCTTGACCTATGAGATCACTAGCTATCCACTCCGGGTTTGAAAATATATCTCCAACTATGGTAACTTCAGATGGCCCTGCTATCATTCCTTCAACTCCAACGTCTCCAAAAACTTCCTTTTTAGCAGCTGCTACATAAATGTTACCTGGTCCTACAATCTTACTTACCTTGTTAATTTTTTTTGTCCCATAAGCTACTGCTGCAATAGCAGAAGGACCACCAATAGAATATATTTCATTAATCTTGCATTTTTTAGCTGCGTATAAAACAGCTGGATTTTGTTTTCCTTTATAACCTGGATTAAGCATAATTATTCTTTTTACACCTGCAACTATTGCAGGGATAGCGTTCATTAAAACACTTGATGGATAAGATGCTGTTGATCCTGGTACGTAAATTGCAACCGACTCAATTGGTAAATATTTGTATTCAAGCTTATTATTGAAACTATCGGTATATGAAATATTTTTAAATTTTTGTAATGAGTGAAACTTATAAATTCTTGAATAAGCAATATCGATTGCTTTTTTTACTTTTAGATCCAATGATTTAATCGATTTAATAATATTTTTTTGCTTAGGTTTAATTATTTTATTATGATTGAATTTTTTTTCATATTTCAATAATGCACCATCGCCGTTTTTTTTCACATCATTAATTATTTTTGTCACTGAAACTGAGCTTATTTGGACTTTTGCTTTTCTTTTCAATAATAAAGTTTCAAGTGTTTTGCTAAAATTTCTTAATTTACTACTTAATATTCTCATTATTTAATTTCATTTTGGTCTTCTAATCTTACTTCAATTGTTTCTGTAGTCAAAACAATGTGGCAATTATTACTAAATATTAAATTTATTTCATAATCGTCTTTATTTTTCAAATAATCGATACCTATCAAATCTAAAATTTTCTCTGAATTAGATTGGTCAATATTTTTTGCTTTTACTTTATCAACAAAATCAAATCTACATATACTGCTGATTTTCTTGTTTATTTGGTCAGACTCAATTCTTATCCTTTCAATTGATAGTAAAAATACTTTGCTAGATTCAAGATACTTAATATTATCTACTTTTGTTTTTGAACCAGAAATACAAGCAGAAATCATTTGTAACCCTTCTTGATCATTCGCAATTATTTTTGCTAAATATCTACTCATAATTAAGTCTTTTAATTCTTACTCCAATTTTTTTTAATTTATTTTCTATATTTTCATAACCCCTATCTAAATGATAAATTCTATGAATTATCGATTTCCCTTTGGAAACCATCGCAGCTAAAACTAACGAAACCGAGGCTCTAAGATCACTAGACATAAGTTCAGCACCTATAAATTTTGTATTTCCTTCAACAAAAGCTTTATTTTTTTTTGTAATGATTTTTGCCCCAAGCCTTCTTAATTCCGCAACATGCATAAATCTATTTTCGAAAATATTTTCAGTAATATAACTTTTTCCATTAGCTTTGCACATTAAGACCATCAGTTGAGATTGCATATCAGTGGCAACACCTGGGTATTCTCCAGTTTTGATATTTGTAACTGGTTTTATATTTTTTGGGCCTTTAATGGATAATTTTTTTTTATAAATTCTAATTTTTGCTCCAAACTTTTTTAATAAATTTAATTCTGTCTTAATTATATTGGCATCGAAATTCAAAATGTCTAAATTTCCACCAGTTATTGTTGCGGCAACACAGAATGTACCTGCTTCAATTCTATCAGACATGACAGAATATTCTGTCTTATTTAAAGTTGTTACTCCAACAATTTTACAAGTTCTTCCTTTCCAGGTGATATTTGCACCCGCCAAATTTAAAAAGTTTGTAAGATCCTTAATTTCAGGTTCAACTGCGCAATTTTTTAGAATAGTAATACCTTTCGCTAAGCACGCTGCTATAATAGAATTTTCAGTTGCCCCAACACTTATTTTGGGAAATTTAATTGTTGCACCTTTTAATTTGCCTTTAGACTTAGCTAAAATATACCCATCTTTCAAAATATAATCCATCCCAAGTTTTTTAAGAGCGTCTAAATGATAATTAATCGGTCTGGCACCTATTAAGCATCCACCCGGTAGGGATATTTTTGATTGAAAATATTTTGCTACCAAAGGGCCCAACACTAAAATTGAACCTCTCATAGTTTTAACAAGAGAATAACTTGCAAAAGTTTTTATTTTTTTTTTGTTATATATTTTGGCAATTCTTCTATCCTTAGATAAAATAACTTTAGACCCTAAAGATCTCAACAAACTAATCATTGTATTAATATCTTTTACTTTTGGTAAATTTTTAATAATCACTGGTTTATTAAATAATAATGTAGCTGCCAAAATTGGAAGAGAAGAATTCTTAGATCCTGAAATTTTAATTTCCCCCCTTATTTTACTTGGGCCTTCTATAGAAAACTTTTCCATAAATTACTTTTTAATTTTAGCCAACTGAATAGTGGTCTGACCCTGATACTTGCCATTTTTAGATTTATAAGTTGTCTCTGGTTGTGTATCTGACTTGAAGAATAAAAATTGAGCTATGCCTTCATTAGAATATACTTTTGCTGGGTTTGGGGTTGTATTACTCAACTCTATAACAATATTTCCCTCAAATTCATTTTCGATAGGAGTTACATTGCAAATAATCCCTGTTCTTGCATAAGTGCTTTTACCCACACAGATACATAAAACATCTTTTGGTATTCGGAAATATTCAATAGTTTTTGCCAAAACGAAAGAATTGGGTGGAATAATGCAATAAGGACCTTTTCTTTCAATAAAATTATCATCAGAAAAATTTTTGGGATCTACTAAAGAATTATTAACATTAGTAAATATTCTATACTCATCAGATATTCTAACATCATAACCCATGCTACTTAACCCATAAGATATTTTACCTTCGGAAATTTGGTGGTCTAAAAATGGTTCAATCATATTGTGCTCTTTGCACATCTTTTTTATCCATGTATCAGGCTGGATAGACATTATTTACTTTTCTTTTTATTTTTTTTTTGAAAGATTTTTCTTTTTTTTAAATTTTTTCTTAGAGCAAAACTTAATCGCTCATTTTTATTTTTTACAATCATTTTTTATTTGGGTTTGTAAGAAAATCTAAAGTAATTGGTTTAGATGCATCCAATACTTTTTCTTTATCATCCTCTTTTTTAGCTCCCTCTTTTGCTAAACGTTTTGCCTTTTTTTCAGCAAGCTTTCTCTCTCTTTTAGCTTGCTTCTCCATTAGTTTGGCGCTTTTAGTGGATTTATAATCGTAATGAATGCCCATAAAATTTTTTCTAAGGTATAAATCATATTACACAAAAAATTAAGGCAATAATTTGAAAAAAATGCTTTATTGTTAATAAAATAGATTATTGCTAAATGCTCCTGTAGTTAAATGGTATAACAAGTCCTTGGTAAGGACTAATTCCCTGGTCAGTACAGGGTGGGAGCACCACTAGTTTTTATAAAACAGTTTTCTAAGAAAAATTGTGAGTAATACTAAACTAAAAAAAGCTAAAATAGGAATATATATATTGGGAGAGAGTATGATGTCTGCAAAACCTGGGACTTCAACATTCTCTTCAATAATTTTTTCTAGTCCATCCCCAATTGAAACTGTAAGAAAAATTTGTGGAATAATTCCAACAAATGTTGCATAAAAAAAATTAGATATCTTTACATTGAAAAGTGTTGGCAAAAGACAGCTAAGTTGCCAAGGAATACCACCTATAAACCGATAAATTAATAAGTAAATAAATTCAGAGTTCTTAAATTTTATTTCAAGTGTCTCAAATCTGCTCAAAAATTTTTCTTTTATTATATCTTTTAAAAAATAATTTCCAAAAATATAAAGAAAGGTAGCACCTATACTTAAGCCTAAAACTACAACAATAGTTCCAGTCCATTTACCTAAAATAAATCCACCCAAAAGAGCTATTGGGGATCCAAATCCTAAAAGTGGAAATACCCATAAAATTGTTAAAAACAAAAAAACTATAGATACTAGAAATAAATTTGAACTTTTTAACTCAAGAAAATATAATCTATTTTCTTTTATAAATTCATATGATGTTAATTCTTGAAGACTAAATTTTGAAAAAAATAAAAATAAAAATATAATAAGTAAAGTTAAGTAAGATAAACCTATAAATAATTTAATTTTTTTACTTTTTTCCATAATTAATTATCGTATTTTTAAAATCTTATATTTGCTATTTATATATTTAATTACTATAAAGATCGAAATTTAATTAAAACTGAATCACTTATATGAAAAGAACGTATCAACCTTCAAAAATCAAAAGGGCTAGAAAACACGGCTTTAGATCTAAAATGAAGTCTAAAGGAGGAAAAAAACTTTTAGCTAGAAGAAGGGCTAGAGGAAGAAAATTACTAACAGTATCTGGTTGATCAATGAAAAGCAAACTACTTGCTCTTTCTAAAAATGAAGAATTTCAATCATTGATAAAAAGTAAAAAAATATCTAACAAATATGTTACAATATTTTTTGGTCGTCTAACTAAAAAGGATGAGAGTAAATTAAATATTTCATTTGTCACTAAAAGAAAAATCGGAAATGCAATAAAGAGAAATAAAATAAAAAGACGGCTTAGAAACATTATGAATGAAGCATGTAAAAAAATATCAATAAATTTAAAATATTCATATCTTGTTATTGCTAAGCCAACTATGTTAAACAATGAATTTAAGAAAATAAAAGAATGCTTATTTCAAGAATTTAAAAAAATTAAATAATGAATATTTCAAGAATTTAAAAAAATTAAATAATGAATATTATAACTTTTGCTTTAGTTAAACTTATCACTCTTTACAAATATTTGATAAGTCCTTTCATTGGTCATTCATGTAGGTATTTACCAACTTGCTCTGAGTATAGCATTGAGGCCTTAAAGACATTTGGTTTAATTAAAGGTCTTTTCTTAAGTTTTAAAAGAATTGTATCTTGTAATCCTTGGAGCAAGGGGGGGTTTGATCCAATAAAAAAAGATATCAAGGTTAGAAAGTAATGGATTCAAAAAATACAATTGCTGCCATAGCATTATCTTCTGCAGTAATAGTTTTATACTCACTGTTCTTCATTCCTGAAAAATCACCAACAAATCAAAATTTAGTCGAAAAAGAAAAAGTAGAGCAAACCACAGATACACCCTCATTAGATCAAAAAAAAACTTTAATCCAAATTTCTAGAGAAGATGCTTTAAATGAAAATGAAAGAGCAGAATTCGAAAACTCAAATATTGTAGGATCAATATCTCTTAAGGGTGGTGCTATAGATGACCTAACTTTTAAAAATTACAATATTGAACTAGATGGAAATAAAAAAGTAACCTTGTTGGGGCCTAGAAATATAGAAGAAGGTTATCTAATAGAGAGTGGTTTCGTAACCTCAGACAAAAATATAGACATTCCAAATTCGGATACTATATGGTCTTTAGTGGGGAATAAAAAATTAACTGAAAATTCTCCAATAAAGTTATCTTGGACAAATAACCAAGGAATCACATTTGAGAAAGAAATTTCATTAGATGAAAAATATTTATTTTCTATCAAACAAAGAGTTCGTAATTCTACAAATAAGAAATATGATTTTTATTCTTATGGGCAAATTATAAGAAACGAAATACCAGATATAATTGATTTTTTAATACTTCATGAGGGACTGATAGCAACCCTAGATGATGAGCTAATTGAAGAGGATTATGACGATATTCAAGAAAAAAAGTTTACAAAAATAGCTGAAAAAGGATGGTTAGGAATTAGTGATAAATACTGGATAACATCACTAATACCACCCAAAAATAAAAAGTTCAAAACTACATTTGATTATAAGGACAAATTTAGAGCAAATTTTATAGCGACAGAACCACTTGAATTACAGGCAAATAGTTTAATAGAGGAAGAATTACAAATAATAGTTGCAGCAAAGAGAGTTGATGTCATTGATGGATATGCAAAAGATCTTGCTATCGATAAGTTTGACTTAGTGATTGATTGGGGTTTCTTATATTTTATCACAAAACCTTTGTTCTTTGGTATTGATTATTTTTTTAAATTGCTTGGTAATTATGGTTTAGCAATTATAGCTATAACAATCTGTATTCGTTTAGTGTTTTTTCCTTTAGCAAATTTTTCTTTTAGAAGTATGGCAAAAATGAAAGCTCTTACTCCTGAAATGGCAAGACTAAAGGAGCTACATAAAAATGATAAGATGAAATTACAACAAGAGATGATGGCTCTTTATAAAAAAGAAAAAGTTAATCCAATGTCTGGTTGCCTACCGATTCTAGTTCAAATTCCAGTTTTTTTTGCTTTATACAAAGTTTTGTTCGTAACAATAGAAATGAGACATATGCCATTTTATGGCTGGATTCATGATTTAAGTGAACGGGATCCGACAAGTATATTTAATCTATTTGGCTTAATACCTTATGATGTGCCTTCTTTTTTAATGATTGGTGCTTGGCCAGTCGCAATGGGAATATCAATGTGGGTACAGCAAAAATTAAATCCTGCACCAACTGACCCTATGCAAGCTAAAATATTTATGTTTTTTCCTCTTTTTTTAACTGTAATACTTGCACCATTTCCTAGCGGATTGGTAATTTATTGGACTGTAAATAATATATTAACTATGGCCCAGCAAGTTTTCATAATGAAAAGAACCACAATTAAAACTGTTACTTAAAATTTTTTTTTATTACACAAAAATAAATAAATGAATTTAAAAAAGATACTTCCTAAAGATGGGCCCCCAATAGATGAAGTATCTAAATATATTGAGAAATATAAAAATGACTTAATAATTATTAAATATGGAGGAAATGTTTTTATAGACAGAAATATTTTTAATAACTTTATTAAAGATATCAATATACTAAATAACTTAGGTATTTCAATTGCAGTTGTTCATGGAGGAGGTCCTAGAATAAAAAGAGAATTAGACAAATCAAATATTCAATCTAAATTTATAAGGGGTCTAAGAGTAACTGATGAGAATATAATTAATATTGTTGAAACTGTATTAATTGATTTTAATAACGATATCGTGAATTCTCTAAAAAAAAATGGAACTGAGGCAATTTCAATTCATACAAAAAAGAATAACATTATTGGAGTAATTCCAGAGTCTGAAGAACTAGGTTATGTTGGAATACCAAAGACAATTGATAGTAGTGCTATAGAGAAAATTCTTAGCAAGAGACAGGTACCTATAATTTCACCATTAGGCTTAGGATTAGATAATAGATCATATAATATTAATGGAGATACAGCCGCTGGTGCAATTGCTAAATCATTAAAATCTAGAAGACTTTTTTTAATGACTAATGTTGAAGGAGTTTTAGATAAAGAAAAAAAACTAATTGACGAAATTTCTTCATCAGAAATTTTGAAGATGGTCCAGGATAATACTATTACCGAGGGTATGATACCTAAAATTAATACTTGTTTAGATGCGGTTAACAATGGAGTTACAGCGGTTGGCATCATTGATGGAAGAAAGAAACACTCAATATTATTTGAAATTTTTTCTGATAAAGGTTCAGGAACTTTAATAAGAAAATGAAAAATTTTAAAAAAATGAAGTATCTTTTGCTTGACCTCGATGGGGTTTGTTATGGAAAGCATAATAATTACTCATTGGAAAAAGTATTTGGTCAAGTATCAAAAAGAATGACTATGTTCATATCTGAAAGATTAAAAATAAGTATGGAAGATGCAAAAAAATTACAAACTAATTATTTTTATAAGTATAATACGAGCTTAAATGGATTGATGATACATCATGACATACCCCCAGAAGAATTTCTTAAATATGTTCATACAATAGATCTTTCATTTATGAAAGAGGATAAAATTATGAGGAATGAGCTTGAAAATTTAGATATGGAAAAATTTATTTTTACAAACGGAAGTGCTGAACACGCACAAAATATTTTAACTCACTTAGGTATTTATGATCTCTTTGGAAGGGAGAAAGTCTTTGACATCAAGGATGCCGGATATGTACCTAAACCTGAAGCAAAAACTTTTGATTTGATGGTTAAAAAATTTGAAATAAATCCAAAAGAAACCATTTATATAGAAGATATCGCTAAAAACTTAAGTATCGGTCACGAGCGTGGATGTGCAACTGTTTGGTTAATTAATGATGAGCATTTTGGCAAGATGGACTCTGATAAAGATTATATCTCTCATAAAATTGAAAATCTGTCTTTATTTCTTAAGGAAATAAGGTTATTAAAAACTCAATAAATTATGTCTTTAGAAAAAATTATTAATGATGCCTGGGAAAATAAAGACCAAGTAAATCAAAATTCAGATAAATCACTAAAAGATGCAATTAATCAAATAATAAGTGATTTAGATAATGGTAAGTCCCGTGTAGCTGAAAAGATAAATGGTAAATGGGTTACTCATCAACATTTAAAGAAGGCAATTATGTTAAGTTTCCGAATTTACCCAATGGAAAATTTAAATGGTCCATATAGCAGTTGGTATGATAAATCACATTTATTAAAAGGTAAAACAGCTGGATGGTCAAAAGAGGATCATGAGAAAGCAGGTTTTCGTATGGTTCCTAACTCGCCTGTAAGAAAAGGATCCTTCGTTGGTAAAAATGCTGTGCTTATGCCATGTTATGTAAATATAGGTGCATATATTGATGAAGGTACAATGATTGATACCTTTGCGAGAGCAGGTAGCTGTTGTCAAATTGGAAAAAACTGTCACATATCAGCTGGATCAGGAGTGGGTGGCGTATTAGAACCAGCCCAGGCACTACCAACTATAATTGAGGATAATGTTTTTTTAGGAGCCATGTCTGAAGTAGTAGAAGGTGTTATTGTTGGTGAAGGATCTGTTTTAAGTATGGGAATGTATATTGGTCAATCAACAAAAATAGTTAATAGAAAAACTGGTGAAATCTTTTATGGTAAAATACCCCCCTACTCGGTAGTGGTTCCAGGCTCATTACCAGATAAAAATATCTCTTCTGCACCATCTTTGTATTGTGCAGTAATAATTAAACAAGTAGATGAAAAAACAAGATCTAAAACATCTATAAACGACCTTCTAAGAGATTAATAATGAAAACTTTAAATGAGTTAAAATTAGCTAAAGAGCTAATTAAGTTTCCATCTATAACACCTGTTGATGCAGGGGTAATGAAATTTCTTGATGTAAAATTGAAAAAACTTGGTTTCAAGACAAAAATTTTAGAATTTAAAGAAAAAGGTTTTAAGCCTGTTAAAAATTTATATGCAAGACTAGGAACTAAAGAACCTAACTTATGTTTTGCGGGTCACCTAGATGTTGTGCCCCCAGGAAATATAAAAGACTGGACAATTAATCCATTTAGACCATTAGTAAAAAAAGGATACTTGATTGGAAGAGGCGCTAATGACATGAAAAGTTCAATTGCAGCTTTTGTTTCTGCAGTAAGCATTTTTTTATCAAAAAATAAAAAAATTAATGGATCAATCAGTTTATTAATAACAGGTGATGAAGAGGGTGATGCAATTAATGGTACAAAAAAGGTAGTGGAATATTTAAAAAAAAAGAGAGAGAAAATTAATTTTTGCCTAGTTGGTGAACCAACAAATCCAAATAAATTAGGTGAAATGATAAAAATTGGCCGAAGAGGTAGTTTAACTGGCAAATTAATTATATTAGGTCTTCAAGGACATGTAGCATATCCTCATAGGGCAAATAATCCATCTACTATAATTGTCAAGGTTTTAAAAGAATTTAAAGATATAAAGTTTGACAATGGAACAAAAGATTTCCAACCTACAAACTTAGAAGTTACAAAGATTAAAATAAATAATACTGCTGACAATATTATTCCGGCAACAGCAGAAGCAACATTCAATATTAGGTTTAACAATAAACATTCATCAAAGTCTTTAATAAAAAGATTAAATAAAATTCTTGTTAGAATTAATAAAAAAAATAAGTCAAAATTTAAAATTAATTATAGAGTTTCTGGTGAATCCTTTTTGACTAAACCAAATAAAACAACTTTTATGATACAAAATATTATAAAAAAAATTACTAAGATAAAACCAAAATTATCCACCACTGGTGGAACATCAGATCTAAGATTCATAAAAAAAATATCACCTGGTCTAGAGTTTGGTCTAGTAGGCAAGACTATGCATAAAGTAGACGAGGCTGTATCTGTAAAAGATTTAAAAAATTTAACAAATATTTATGAGAGAATTTTATACAATTACTTCAAATGAAAACTGCAATTATAAATTCTGAGTCTTATGAGAAACATAACACTGGTGATGGTCATCCAGAACAATCTAAGAGAGTGATTGTTATAAAAGAAAAGTTAAAAAAAAGAAAAGATTTAATCTGGCATAAACCATCTAATGTACCTGAAGATATATTATCTATGACACATTCAAAGAAATATATAGATAATTTAAAAAAATCTTTCCCTCAAAAAGGTCTTAAATTTTTAGATGGAGATACTGTTGTATCACCTGAAAGTGAAAAGGCGGTATTTGATGCTGCAGGTTCAACAATCAGAGCAATAGATGGTATAGAAAACAAGCAATTTAAAAACGCATTTTGTTTAGCTAGGCCTCCGGGGCATCATGCAGAAAGAGATAGAGCAATGGGATTCTGCTGTTTATCAAATGCTGGAATAGCAACGAATTATTTAATTAATAAGTATAAATTTAAAAAAATTGCTTGCGTAGATTTCGATGTGCACTGGGGCAATGGGAATTACGACGTCATGAGGAATAACAAGAATTCTTTATATATCTCAACTCATCAATATCCTTTTTATCCTGGAGGAGGAACTGATAAAGATAAAGGTGACTTTAATAATTCTCTTAATATACCTTTACCAGCAGGTACGAATTCAGAGCAATATTTTAATGCATTTGACAGAGTTTTAGACAGATTAGTGGAATATAGACCCGACTTTTTATTATTCTCAGCTGGATTTGATGCACACAAAGACGATCCTTTGGCCCAATTTCAATTAAGTTCTAAAGACTTTTATGAAATAACTAAAAGAACTTTACAGGCTACGAATAAGTTTACAAGGGGTAAAGTTGTATCAATACTTGAGGGCGGATATGATTTAAATGCCTTAGCAGAAAGTGCAAATGAACATGTTAATGCGTTAATAGAATTTAATTGAAAAATAATCAATAAATAAAAAATCACCTAAATGAAACTATATAGAATTAAAAAATCTAAAATTGATAAAAGAGGAAGGGGTCTTTTCGCTACTCAGAATATCAAAGAAGGTACAAAAATAATTAATTATGTTGGAAAAATTATTACTAATAAACAAGTTGATAAGTCAAATAAGTTCAACAATAAAAAACCAATTTACTTATTTACATTAAATAAAAAATATACACTTGATGGAGATTTTTCATGGAATACTGCAGGACTAGTAAATCACAGTTGTGATAATAACTGTGACTATAATGGAAAAGGATTGAAGATATGGATTTCTGCGATTAGAAATATTAAGAAGGGAGAGGAATTTACTTGTGATTATGGTTTTGGTTTTGATAAAGATTTTAGGCAATTTCCATGTAAATGTGGATCAAGAAACTGTTGTGGCTATATCGTCAGAGCTGAGTCAAGATGGCGGATTAATAAAAAGTTTGCAATGAATAATAAAAAAAAATTAATAAACAATTCTCATTAAGTAAAGACCTTCTGGGGGCGCTGGCGGAGCGCAAAGAGACCTTCTTTTTGAATTTAGAGCATTCTCAAACTTTTGAAGTGACCATTTTTTTTCTCCAAGATATTTCAAGCATCCAACCATTGAGCGTACTTGTTTTTGTAAATATGATTGAGACTGAAACTCTATTTGAATCTTATTTTTTGAAAACTTAATTTTTACAGATTTCATTGTTTTGATTGGACTTTTTGCTCTGCAACTTGAAGCTCTAAAAGTAGAAAAATCTTTTGTTCCGATTAACTTTTTTGCACCTTTTTTCATTAAAGCAACATTTAATTGTCTAATTACATGCCAACTTCTATCTTTTTCTAAAACAGGAATACTCAAGCGATTATTTATTACATAATTATATATTCTATTTTTAGCAGAATATCTTGCATGAAAGTCTTTATTTCTTTTTTTAAGATCTATTATTGCAATATTATCTTTATTCAAAAAATAGTTTATTGATTTAAGAAATTTATCTTTTTTTTTAATGGTTGTTTTGCATTCAAAATGTGCTGATTGTCCTTTAGCATGAACGCCACGATCGAGTCTTCCGGCCCCAAACAATAAAATTTTTTGATCTAATAGGATCGATATTTGATCCTGTATTAGTCCTTGTACAGTTTTACCTTTTTTTTGAACTTGCCAGCCTCTAAAATTTGTTCCGTCATATTCAATTATTATTTGATATTTAAACATTTAATAACATTGATCCTTTTTTAATTTTTGATCCAAGCATAAATTCAACATTTTTTTGAGGTCTTTTCCCCTGCCTTTGAATTTCAAGAATCTTTACTGATTTATTATCACCGCAAGCAATTTCCAATTGCTCTGAGATAACTTCGCCTGCTTTTCCTGCACCATATCCTATCTCAGCTTTTAAAATTTTATACCTTTCGCCACTAAAATCAAAAAAAGCACCCGGTGAAGGAAAAAGTCCATTGATCTTACCAATAATTTTTGACGCTTCGTTGCTCCAAACTATTTTACCTTCCTCCTTATCAATCTTTTTTGCGTAAGTTGCTTTTGAATGATCCTGTTCAAAAAACTTTACATTATTCTCTAAAATATCATCAATAATGTCTAGAATTTTATCAGCAGCTAAAAGTGATAATTTTTTTGAAACCTCTTTTGCATTATTATTTGGATCAATTTTTATTTTATACAAATTACTTACAGGACCACTATCGAGTTTTTCATTTATTTTCATTATGCTAATCCCAGTTTCATTCTCTAAATTCATAATTGATCTCTGAATTGGAGCGGCCCCACGCCATTTCGGAAGCAAAGATCCGTGAATATTGACAAAACCATTTTTTGTTAAATTTAAATATTCTTTGGGAATTATCTGACCATAAGCAACAACAATTGCAAGATCTGCATTTAATTCTTCTAAAAATTTATATTCTTCTTCGTTATTTTTCAAATGACCAGGAGTTCTAAAATTCAGATTAAGTGTTTCAGAAATATCTTGAATTGGAGATTTGTTAATTTTTTGACCTCTGTGAGATTTTTTTGGTGGCTGAGTATATACAGCAGAAATTGGGTATCCGTTTTGATACAAGGATTTTAGTACAGGGACAGCAAATAATGGTGTACCCATAAAAATAATTCTTTTAGCCATTTAAACTATTATTCTATCGGGATTCTTTTGATTTTTTGAAATTTTTTTGATGATTAAATCTCTTTTTAATTTAGATAATTGATCAATAATCAATTTTCCATCTAAATGATTTATCTCATGCTGAAGACAAGTAGATAAAAGACCATCACATTTCAAGTTTTTTGCTTTTCCCTCAATATCAATAAATTCTACTTCACAAATTTTAGGCCTTTCAATCTCAATGAAGGTATCAGGTATTGATAAACATCCCTCTTCATAAATCGATGTTTCGTTGCTTAACTTTTTAATAACAGGGTTAATAAATGTTAATGGTTGTTTTTTTTTATCTTTACTTGAAACATCTATTACTAAAATCCTTTTTAAAATACCAACTTGAACTGCAGCTAAACCGATACCATTAGAATTATACATTGTGTCAAATAAATCTTTTACTAACCTTTTTTCGTTAATTCCTATATTTTCCAATGGGTTTGAAATTTTTTTTAAAGTTTCGTCAGGAACTGTAATAATATCTTTAATACTCATTTGGTAGATAGATAAACTAATTTTTATACTTTTAAAGGTAGAACTTTTAACAAAATCTTATTACGTATAATATCTATATTTAATTGATTTAGAGCGCTTATAATAAAGAATAATGTATCTTCATCGAGTGCCTCTAGATTATCCTGACCTATTACTTCAATTATTCTTAAAATTGTCGATGCTATTTCATTATTATTAATCATCACCTGTATATCTGTTGGCATTTCAGAGTCCAAGATTTCATATAAATTATTGTATTTTTTTTCAATTTTTATTCCATCAGATTTTAAAGACTCGATTAATATTATGTCTTTTTTTGAAAGTATATATTTTTTATCTTTTTTAATTTTCTTAAGAAAATTGTTTAAATCTTTTTCAATTTTAATTTTGTTATATTCTCCATTAAAGTATTTTATAAGTTTTGATTGATGCATTAAATCTTCGTTATACTTAATTTTCTTTTGTTTTCCCTCGTCACTATTAATATTATTTAAATAAAAACTGGTATGTTTTGATGATATTTGATCTAGATCAAACTCTTGTAATAGTTCTTTGAGTTTAACTTCAAATGCATTGTTTAGGTTATCTCTCGCAAATAATTCTTTTAAAAGTTTTATAAATTCAATTTTTTTATTTACATCAGACTCTAATAAAATTCTTTGATATAATAATGCTCTACTCTCAGTAGTGGTTAATACTTTAAAAGTATCTTTGAGATTTAAAAATTGATTAATATCAAACTGAAATCTTTTATAGATTTGAAATAAGTCGTCTTCTGAATAATTTTTATTATGTGTGGCATACTCAATTAATCTTATCTTATCTAGATCTTTTAGGTCTATTTCATTAGTTTGGTATAACAAATTTGATGCAGCTAAATATTTCCAAATAAGTGGATTTGTATTTTCTGTAGGTTCAAATAAAAAGTCAGGGTTAGTTTTGTGAGCCAAATGAAATTCTAAAATACTATTTTCTGAAATCTCTGCATCTATATTATTTGTGTAACCAAATAAGTAATTCAACTTATTTTCAAAATACTTTTCGCTAAAACCTAATTCTTTCTTTAAATCGAAAATTAATTGTGCTTGATCTTTTTTTCCATCATGAATTAAGCAATAAATATTAAATTTTGATAGGTATTCATTTTGTAGAGGTTCAGAATTTTTAAGAAATATTTGACAAGCTTTATTAATTTGAGATTTAGACAAATGTCTATCTACTAGAAATTTGCTTAACTTTGGATGTAAATTAATTATATTATTTTTTATTAGAAATTCCTCGATTAAATCAAGATTCGCATGCTTAATCAACCAATCTGATTTTATTTTTAAAAAATCTTTCTCATTGATATTTTTTTTTGGGTAATATGCATTAGTTAACATAATAATATTCATCAGCTCAGAAGCATCTTTTGATAAATCTAATTTAGATAAGTTAGAAAAAATGTACTTAAGTTGATCACCATTAGAATTAGACCACATATCTATTTTAAGTCCGAAATCTTCTGGATCATAAAGACCAACAATCTTTAAATCTTGTGAAATTAAATTATTATCTACTTTGATTAAGTCGTTTTCATTATCTGATTGCATACTAAAGACATCTAAATTTAATGTCTCTAAGCCCTTTTCAGTTATAGATGATGACTTTTTATTATCTAAATTTTCCTCTATTTCATTTTTATCAATATTCCATATATCTACAGGTTGATTTTCTGAGAGAGAACTTTCTATAGTTAAAAAAAAAATAATTATAATTGATAAATATTTTTTATTTAACAATCTTAAAATTTTCATTTGGTATTATTTTTTCTATATTTTTTTTAGGAGCAGGAAAGTCAATTTTATTTAAAAAGAAAATTATTCCAACCATAACTATCATGATCAAGACTAACTTAATCAATAATCTAATTATTGTTTTGGTAGAACTTGTTTTTCTTGTAAATTGCATATAGATTAGTTAATTTCAAATTAAGACATATTTGTGTTTTTTCAATATAGAAACTTATGAAATTAAAAGAAAATCTTGTTTTTTTAGGCATGATGGGCTCAGGAAAGAGTTCTGTGGGTTCATTAGTATCAAAAAAATTAGGAATCAATTTTTTTGATATTGATAAAATAATTGAAAACGATCAAAAAACGACAATCTCAAAAATTTTTGAAACAAAGGGAGAGTCTTTTTTTAGAGAAATTGAAAATAAAATTACTCTCAATATCTTAAGAAATGAGTATGGTGTAATTGCTCTTGGAGGGGGTGCATTTTTAAGTCGTGACATTAAAAAAGAGGTTTTGAAAAACCACTTATCTTTTTGGTTAAGTTGGGAAAGCAAAACCCTCATTAATCGTATTAATAATAGTAAAAAAAGACCTTTGGCGTTCAAGTCAAGCAAAAATGAAATATTACAGATCATAAAAAAACGCTCACTAATTTACTCAAAAGCATTATATAAAATAGATTGTGATAATAATACAAAACAAGAAATAGCAAAAAAAATAATTAGTATTTATGAAGCCAATTAAATTAGTTGTTAAAACTAAATCAGAAAAATATCAGATTATAATTGGTAAAAACTTAATATCTAATTTAGAGAGCCTTCTTAAAAAGAATTCAATTAAGTTTCAAAAGTGTTTGTTAATTATAGATAAAAATATTCCAAAAAAAACAAGTAATAAAATTATAAAATCTTTTAAAAATACTGAAACTTATAAATATTTATATAACGCTAACGAAAAAAATAAAAATCAAAATACTGTGAATAAAATTTTAAATATTCTCCTTAACAAAAATTTTTCAAGAAATGATTGTTTAATTTCAGTTGGTGGAGGAATAACAGGTGATGTAACAGGTTTCGCCGCTAGTCTTTTTAAGAGAGGTTTAAAATTTGTAAATATACCTTCTACATTATTATCTCAGGTAGATGCTTCGGTTGGTGGTAAGACAGGTGTTAACACAGCACAAGGTAAAAATCTCATTGGTAGTTTTTACCAACCAAAAATTGTTATAAGTGATATTGAATTTCTAAAGAGCTTACCCATGCGAGAAATAGTCTGTGGTTATGCTGAAATATTAAAACATTCGCTTATAGCAAATAAAAAGTTTTATGCTTTTTTAGACCGAAACATAAAAAAAATATTAAAATTACAGTCTCCTCAAATAGAAAAATCAATTTATGAAAGTTGCAAGATTAAAAAATTGGTAGTTGAAAAAGACGAACATGAAGTAGGTATGAGAAAAATTTTAAATTTTGGACATACTTTTGCTCATGCTTTTGAAGCTAGTCTGAACTTTTCCAAAAAATTAAATCATGGCGAGGCAGTTTTATTAGGTATGAAGTCTGCTCTTGATTTTAGTTTAGAAAAGAAATTTTTTAATAAAAAAGAATTTAATTCAATAAGTTATCATCTAGATAATTTTCATTTTCCAAATTCGATTAAAGATTATTTTTCATCTAAAGATATTAAAAAGATTATTTCTTTTATGCTAAGAGATAAAAAGAATAACTCTGATAGAATTAAATTAATACTGCTAAAGAGAATTGGTGGTCCAACAATTGAGAAAGAATACTCTCATCAAAATATTGAAAAATTTCTAAAAAGAAATTTATTTAATTAAAATTTGCAAAGAATGAATATAATCTTTTAATTCTTGATCTAAAATTTTATAGATTTTTTTATTACTTTCAATTTTACTTAACATTTTGAGTTCTTTTGAATAAATATTCATCTTTATGTGAAATTTATCTCTTTCATGACTGGCGTGATTTTTATGCAAAAATGTTTTGTCCTCTACAAAGATATCTTCAATTTTGATATTTTCGTTAAGTTTTTTTTTTATGTTTACAATTAATTCGTTTATATTCATAAGTAATATTTATATCATGAAAAATATTTGTGATTGGAATAATTGTTCTAAAATTGGTGAATATAAAGCACCAATTGAGAAAGATAATAGTAAAAGATATCGATTACTTTGTCTTGAACACATTAAAGAATTTAACAAAAATTGGAATTATTTTTCTGGAATGAACGATGATCAGGTAGTTGATTTTTTAAAATCAGATATGGTCTGGCATAAACCTACTCAGAGTTTTAGTTCACCAGATAATTTTTTTAAAGTTTTGTGGAATAATGCTTTAAAGGATGAGCTTGATAAAGAAAAATTGAAAAGCAATTTGAATCACATGGGACAATTTAGATATAATCATAAAGATATTAAAGCATTTGAAATACTTGGTATATCGGTTGGATCTAGATGGGGGAAAATTTACGATAAATTTAAATTACTTGTTAAAAAATTTCACCCTGATATGAATTCTGGTAATAAAAAATTTGAAGAAAAACTAAAATCAATAACATTGGCTTATACCCAACTTAAAAATACTTATAGAGAAAAAAATTGACATCAAACATTAATCATCAACCTGATATCAAACTTTCAATCAAGCAAACATTTGGGATTGACTCGAATATGGAAGTAAATGCGTTTTCAAAAAAAGGTGAATACGTTCCTGAAATAGATAAAACTTATAAATTTGACAAAGATACTACACTTGCTGTTATCTCTGGTTTTGCATTTAATAAAAGAGTTTTAGTCCAAGGTTATCATGGAACTGGTAAATCTACACATATAGAACAGATTGCAGCTAGATTGAACTGGCCATGTATTCGAGTTAATTTAGATAGTCATATCAGCCGTATAGATTTAATTGGAAAGGATGCAATAGTTTTAAAAGATGGAAAACAAATCACTCAATTTAATGAAGGCATACTACCTTGGTCTATACAAAATCCAGTTGCTCTTGTATTTGATGAGTATGATGCAGGAAGACCGGACGTCATGTTTGTAATTCAAAGAGTTTTGGAGTCAGAAGGAAACTTTACTTTGCTTGATAAAAATAAAGTCATTAAACAAAATAAATTTTTTAGGTTGTTTGCAACTTCAAACACTATAGGTTTAGGTGATACAACAGGCCTTTATCATGGAACTCAACAAATAAATCAGGGCCAAATGGATCGTTGGAATATAGTTACAACTTTGAATTATCTTAGTCTCGATAAAGAGATGGAAATTATTTTAGCAAAAAATAAAGATCTTGATAATGTAAAAGGAAAAGAAAAAGTTTCAAATATGATAAAGGTTGCATCTTTGACGCGAAAAGGATTTATAGCTGGTGACATATCAACCGTAATGAGTCCTAGAACAGTCTTGCACTGGGCTGAGAATGCTGAAATTTTTAAAGATACAGGTTATGCTTTTAGGGTAACTTTTTTAAATAAATGTGATGATATTGAGAAAAATATAATCGCAGAATATTATCAAAGATGTTTTGGTGAAGAATTGCCTGAGTCTTTAATAAATATTCAAATTTAATGAATAATAAAATTGAAAATTTAAAAGAAAAACTGAAACAAGCTCTTTCCTCTACTGCTAGGGTTATTTCTGATGATCTAGACATAAGTTCAAAAAAAAATAAAAAAAAAAATACAGATAAATCCGATTATTTTGAGCTGGATAATTTAAACAACGTAAATGATTTTATAAGAGCAAGAGCTGAGTCTGACTCAAAAGCTTTAAAAAAAAAATTTTCTAATGAGTCTATTTTTAAAAAAAACTCACCACTTACTGCATCATATAAATCATTATACACGCTGACTGAAAAAATAAGGTACGAAACTTTGGGATCTAAGATGTTAAAAGGAATAGAAAAAAACTTAAAAGATAATTATGAACAAATGACTAGTCTTAAAAGAAAAGACCAGCTTAAATCTAAAGATGACGTTACTGTTTCTGAAGCTTTTGAATTATACATGTTAAAAAATTTTCATAATATAAAACTTGATGCTTTTACATCTAAAATGCTTAGCTTTTGGGAAAAAGATTTTGATAAATCAATATTTAAACACATTGAATTCTTAAAAAAAAATTTAGAAAATCAAGATATTTATAGCTCTCGATTTTCTCAGATAATTCAAGACATGGACATTTTTCAATTAGAAAACGATGAGAATATAAATGAGGAAAATCAGGATAATGATGATGAAAGTTCATCTAATGAAAATCAAGAAAATGACTCTGATGAAAAAAAAGATCGGGACAAAGAAGATGAGAGTGATGCGAGTTTAGATGCTGACTATAATATTGAGGAATATAAGTTAGATGAACAATTAGTTGACTCTTTGTCTGAAAAACAAAACGCTGAACAAATAATTCAAAAAAGAAATTTAAAAAATTCAGAGGTGGATTATAAAATTTTTACTTCGGAATTTGATGAAATTACAAAAGCAGAAAATTTAGAAAATGCTGATGAAGCTATTAAATTAAGAAAAACTCTAGACCAACAACTAATAGGTTTCCAGGATATCATTACTAAACTTGCAAATAAATTACAAAGACAATTATTAGCAAAACAAAATAGAGCTTGGGAATTTGATTTGGAGGAAGGATTATTAGATAGCTCTAAATTACCAAGAATTATTATGGACCCCTATAATTCACTATCTTTTAAAAAAGAAAAAGATTTAGATTTTAAGGATACTGTAGTCACTTTATTAATTGATAACTCTGGTTCAATGAGAGGAAGACCAATTACAATAGCAGCAATATGTGCTGATATACTCTCAAGAACTTTGGAACGTTGCTCAGTTAAAGTTGAAATTCTTGGTTTCACAACTAAAAATTGGAAAGGCGGTAAAAGTCGCGAGTTATGGAATAAAAAGGGCAAGCCTCAAACACCTGGAAGATTGAATGACTTAAGGCATATTATTTATAAAGGAGCTGATACACATTGGAGACAAGCAAAAAATAATCTTGGATTAATGTTAAAGGAGGGTTTGCTGAAAGAAAATATTGATGGAGAAGCTATAGCTTGGGCTTACAGTAGAATAAAAAAGAGAAAAGAGGAAAGAAAAATTCTTATGGTTATTTCAGACGGTGCTCCAGTTGATGACTCTACTTTATCAGTAAATTCAGGAGATTTTTTGGAAAAGCATTTAAAAAAGATGGTAAAATTCATTGAAGATAAATCCGAGATCGAAATTTTAGCAATTGGTATAGGTCATGATGTTTCTAGATATTACAACAGAGCAATAAAGATTTCAGATGTAAACGAGCTTGGTGATGTAATGATTTCTCAATTAGGCTTTTTATTTGATAAAAAAATAAAACTACATTAAATTTTTAATAAGTCCTCATTTCGCCATTTAATTATTATTTCTGCGCCAGATCTTGTTTTTGAATTTCTACAATTTATTAAGGCAAAATTTTTCTCAAGCAAAGTTTTTCCTATAAATATTCCTAATCCCAACCCAGGTTTATCTATTTCCTTATTAGATAAAGACCTGAGGTATGGCTCACCTATTTTTGACAAAATTTCATTTGGATATCCTGCACCATCATCCTCAATGATTATTTCTGTATGATCATTGTTACTTTTGACTGTTATAAATACTTTATTCTTTGAAAACTTATTAGCATTCCCAATAAAGTTCCTTAAACCATATATGATTTCAATGGAATTAAAGATTTTTTTCGGATTTGAATCTTGATTGAAATTTAAGATAAAATTTTTTTTACTTGTTTCCTGAAACGATGAAACTATTTGATTAATATAGTCTTTTAAAGTTAAATCCTCATTTATAAAATCATCTTCCTCAATTGGATTTAAAGATAATCTTTTTAAAATTTGATTACACCTTTCAACCTGGCTTGATAAAAGCTCAATATCTGAAATTAAGTCTTTACGGTCGTTTAATTGATTTTTCAATTCTTGTGATATTATTTTAATTGTAGATAAAGGAGTTCCAAGTGAATGAGCTGCAGCTGCTGCTTGTCCTCCAAGTGATAGCATTTCGTGCTCTTGTGCCATCACTTCCTCCATTTTGCTCAATGCTTCTTTTCGTTTTCTTGACTCCGAACCAAAAACAATAGCGAAAAAATTTAAAAAGATTAATGCAATAACTAATGCAATGGGGATTGAAAAATAATAATATGAATCCATATAAAAATTATTGTTTAATGGTGTAGGCAAGTCTTCTCTATAAAATGTCAAAAATACTATCGTTAAAATGGTAGTAATCACAAGTAACATGTTTGTTCTTATACCAAGATTTGAGGATGCAAAAACACTAGGTATCAAAAGAAAAATTACAAATGGATTAGCAACACCACCTGTGAGATAAATTAAAGAGCCTAATTGAAAAATATCAATTATTAAAAAAAGTAATGCTGATCTGTCTGAAAGTTGAGTTTTCTCATATACAAATATTAGATATAGATTGCTGATTATTCCAACAAAGATAATCAAATTTGATAAAATAAAATTAAATTTAAAACCAAGAAAAAAATAAACTATATAAACTGAAATTAATTGTCCAATTATACCTATCCATCTTAGTGAAATATAGGTCGATTTTTTTAAAGTATGAAATTTAGAAGTTTCAAAAAACCTCCACATTATATATCTAAATTTTGAACATTTATTGCGTTAGTAATGATAAAATCTTTTCTTAAGGTTACGTCGCTACCCATTAATGTATGAATTAAATCTTGATCTTTTTTTGAGTCTTTTGAATATTGTACTTGTAACAAATTTCTAGTCTCAGGGTTTAAAGTTGTGCTCCAAAGCTCATCAGGGTTCATTTCACCTAAGCCCTTAAATCTTTGTATGTTCATTTTTGATTTTTCCATATCTAATTGTTTTGATAATTCTTTTGAGCCTTTTTTGATTTTTTTTAAATCTTTATTGTTTTGCAATATATAATTTTCTAATTCTTGATCATCTTTAATGTAAATACTTTTTGAACCTTTATTTATTTTAAATAACGGGGGTTGGGCTAAATAAATATGACCATTTTCTATCAATTTATTAAACGGTTTATTATTAAAAAATGTTAATAGTAATGCTCTAATATGAGATCCATCAACATCTGCGTCTGTCATAATAATAATTTTTCCATATCTTAAGTCACTTAAATCGATCTCATCATCTTTTGGATCCAATCCTAATGCATTTATAAGAGTAACTATCTCGTTAGATGAAATCATTTTAGATAATGCTTTTGTTCTTTGATCAGTACCATTTCCATTTTTTTTCAAATTAATCTCTTCTACATAGGTGTTTAATATTTTTCCTCTTAGCGGAAGAACAGCTTGGTTTGATCTATTTCTACCTTGTTTAGCTGACCCTCCGGCTGAGTCTCCCTCAACGATGAAAAGCTCTGTTCCTTCTTGCTTGCCTATTTGGCAGTCTGCTAATTTTCCTGGTAGACCACTTAATTCTAAAGAGCCTTTTCTTCTTACGTTTTCTCGAGCTTTTCTTGCAACATCTCTAGCCATTGCAGCCTGTATAATTTTAGCCAAAATAATTTTAGCAACAGATGGATTTTGATCAAACCATATTGATAATTTTTCATTAATGAGAGTTTCAACAATCATTCTCACCTCTGAAGAAACCAGTTTATCTTTTGTTTGTGAAGAAAATTTAGGGTCAGGAATTTTTAAGGATATTACACAAGTTAGTCCCTCTTTAATATCATCACCAGAAATTACTAATTTATTTTTTTTTAGTAAATTATTTTCATTGGCATATTTATTAATTACTCTAGTCAAAGCACTTCTGAAGCCTAATAAATGTGTTCCACCATCTTTTTGATGAATATTATTTGTATAAGGGAATATGTCCTCCGTATATCCTGTGTTCCATTTTAAAGAACACTCTAATTCAACGTTATCTTTTTTACTTTCTATAAAGATAGGTTTTTTGAATACATCATTTCCATTTTTATTAATCAATTTCTCTCTTTTTGCATCAAGAAAATCTACAAATTCTATGACCCCACCATCAAATTTAAATTCAGATATTTTTTCCTTTTTTTGGCTTGAATCAATAAAAGTTATTTTTATACCTTTGTTTAAGAAAGCTAATTCCCTCATTCTTTTAATTAAAATATTTGGATTAAACTTAATTGCTGAAAAGATATCTTTTGAAGGTAAAAAAGTTATTTCGGTTCCACTATTTTTAGATCTACCAACAATTTTTATTGGTGATTTTGCCTCACCGTTTTTAAATTCAATAAAATATTTTTTACCATCTCTATTAATTTCCAATTGTAATTTTTCCGATAAAGCATTAACTACTGACACACCAACGCCATGTAAACCACCTGATACTTTGTACGAATCATGATCAAATTTACCTCCAGCATGAAGTTGGGTCATGATTACTTCTGCAGCTGACTTTTTTTCCTCTTTATGGATATCAACAGGTATACCTCTACCATCATCTTTAACCGTTATAGTTCCATCGGAATTAATTTTTACATCAATATTTTTGCAATAACCTGCTAACGCCTCATCAATAGAGTTATCAACAACTTCATAGACCATATGATGTAAACCTGTGCCATCATCAGTATCACCAATATACATACCAGGTCTTTTTTTTACTGCTTCAAGACCTTTTAAAACTTTAATGGAGTCCGCTTGATATGTATTTTTATTTGCCATTTTTAATTATTGGAAAAAATTAATTATAACATTTTTTAAAAAAAATACTGATTTATCTTTTTTAAAAAATGTTAAAATGCTCTAATTTCTGCTGAAATATAAGGCTTTATTGATGGAGGAGAGAATGGGATTCGAACCCATGAAAGAATTGCTTCTTTACACACTTTCCAAGCGTGCGCCTTCAACCACTCGGCCACCTCTCCATAAGCAAATATGCATAACCTCTATCATTTATAATTTGATTTCAATTCGTGAGGTAAATTAAAGTTTAATTGATAACTTAAATCTAAAAAAGTCAATATTTTTAAAATATCTTTATTTTCTTTTACATTGAATATTAACAAATCTGATTTTCTACTGGCAAAATAATTAGTTATTTCCATATTTCTCTTCTCATAAACACTTATGTAATGAGATTTATTATAAAGTAGATCCCAGTTATAAGTTAATCTATTATTTTTAATTTCAGATATCCAGAGTTTTTTTGTGTATTCATAATAATAACCCTTTTTGATCCAATCAAACTGTTTTATATGTTCCTCTTTGACTTCCTTTATATCTTTAAAATCATAACCCATCTTTCTAAAATAAATTAGGTGAAAATTGCATAGACTTTCAAACCAATGATTTGGCTCTCTAATAGTTAATATAAACTTACTTTTGGGAAATATTTTGTCTATCTTTTTATAGCTATCTCCCTGAGAAAATGGAAGGTCCTGAAAAAAATTATATTTCCAACAAAATTTTTTAACTTTGTCCACTTCGTTGCTAAAGTTAATATCTCCTATAAGCTCCTCCTGCTTAATTTGAGGAGCAACTCTAAAATTTAATTCTTTAAAAATTTTTGTCATTGTGGTTGTACCAGTTTTATTCATACCAATGCAGAAAACCTTTGGTTTGTTAAGAAAGATACTTATTCTTTTTAGAAATTTCATTAAAATTTGATAGTAATTAAATTGTATTTATTATTTAATATATAACATAATATAGTTTAAGCCAAAATTTATTAAATAATGACTAAAATTTTTGATTGCATTACTTTTTTTAATGAAAATTTTATCACCAACATTAGATTTGAAATACTTGAAGAAGTAATTGATTACTTCATAGTATGTGAGTCATGTTTTGATCATCGCGGAAACAAAAAAAAAATTAATTTTAAATTAAAGAACGATCGATTGAAAAATAAAGTAATTCATTTAATACACGATAAACCTTTTAGAAATCAAAATGATGCTTGGAAAAATCAAGCTGAACAGAGGGAGTATATCTTTAATGCGTTAAATAAAGCAGACAAAAATGATTATATAATGTTCAGTGATCCAGACGAGATACCTAATCCAGTTATATTAAAAAGATTCAATTTAAAGAAAAAATACGGTTTATTTTTACAAAATATGTATTGTTATAAGTTCAATCTCTTAAATGAGTATGAAAGCCCATGGGAAGGAACAAGAATTTGTAAAAAAAAGGACTTAAGATCAATAGACTTTATGAGACAAAAGATTGTTTTAAAAAATTTAAATCAACCATTCTGGAAATTTTATAAAGAAAAAAGTATAGAAATTTTTAGAGAGGGTGGTTGGCATTTTAATTCTTTACTTACTCCAGAAGAAATATCACTTAAACTAAAAACATTTGCACATACAGAATTTGCAAAACCAGAGTATTCTAATTTAGAAGTTATCAAAAAAAAAATAGATCAAAAAAAAGATTTATTTAAAAGAAATCACGAATATAAAAGAGTAAATTTAGATAATACTTACCCAAAATATGTTTTAGATAATAAGGAAAAACTAAATTATTGGATACTTTAAATTTAAAATTTATTTACAAAAATTATAATTAAATCATTTTAAAATCCTTTCTAATTGATCTAATTCGATTTTTATATCACCTTCATTATTATCTGTAACTAATGGATCCAAATCTACTCTTGTATAATTAAATTTTAAAAAACTTGAAATCCTTTCACATTTAACACTTCCATGATTTTTTGGTATTAATTCAAATAATCTCATGCCTGGTTTTGAAAAAATAATATTTGTTAAAGCGGCACCATGTGGACTAATTATGATCTCAGCGTTCTCGAATAAGTAAATTTGCTCGTAAAAATCTAATTTACTTGTTTGATAACTTTTAAATCCTTTTTTTTCTAAAAATTCAATCACCTCTTGATTATTAATTAATTTACAGTGTTTATATAATGAGTCGGTTCTATCAATAAATATTTTTTTAGATGTCTGAAATTTTTTTCTTAAATCCAAAAATTTTTCTCTTAAGAAAAGAATACTCCATTCTGGTAATTTTTTAATTTCTTTTTGAATGTACCCACTTTTATACCATGGATGATCAATGGCAATAATTTCTCTGGCTTTTATGTGCCTATATTTGTTACTATCTATTAATTTTTTCTCATCTATTTTAAACAATGATAGGATTTGTTTTTGCCAAGAATTTATACCTGGCACATAAAAGTAATCAATATCACTCAATGAGAAGCGCTCTTCATAAATTTTCAACTTTGTAACAATATCAAAAAGGAAATGAAAATAATTGTTACCGCTTCCCCCTTGAACTAAGCTAAATACCCTCCCGTCAAATTTTTTTTGAAGCCTATTTGTACCTTTTTGAATTACTCTGTTATGCTCAACATTTTTTAACTCATTTTTTATTTGTTGAAAAGAAATCTCAGGGATAATCAAATTATCTTTGATAACTGCAACATGTTCATTTAGATCTGTAAAAATTCTACCTTCTGGGATTATGTAAATGTTGTTATTCAAATTAAAATTTTTTTTATCAATTTTAAGATTTTTAACCTCAATTTTTTCAAAATTAATTGTTTTTAGATCTCTTGAAATATTTATCTTCCCATAAAAAACTTTAAATATTAAATGAAAGCTTTTTTTAAAGATTTTCTGTAAAATTTTTCTTATTCTCATAGACTTAATCTATAAATCATGTTCAATTAAATTTACACTTTATGAAAAAAATTATCAATTGGGGCTTTATAGGATTAGGCAATGCCTCATATAACTTAGCAAAAGAGTTCGTAAATATTGATAATTCGAATTTAAAAGCAGTAGCAAGTCTTCAAGAAAAAAAAAGAGAATTATTTAAAGATCAATTTAAATTGAAAGAAAAGAATGTTTTTTCAAATTATAATGAAGTTATTAATCACCCAGATATAGATATTGTTTATATAGGATTACCAAATTCAATGCATGAAACTTATTGTTTTAAATCTCTGGACTCTAATAAACATGTTCTTGTAGAGAAACCGGTAACAAAAAATATTAAAACTTTTAGAGAATTAAAAAGATTATCTTTGAAAAAAAAATTACTATTAGAAGAAGGAACTGCTAATAAATTTCATCCTTTTTATAATAAGGTACTCAAAGAAATAAAAAAATTAAATTTTTCAAAAGTTATAAGGATAGAAGCAAGTTTTGGAAATGATGCTTTAGGTGGAAAAAAAATTTTTGGATTTAGACTAAAGAAAGTAAATTATAAAAAAAGATTATTTAATAAAGATTTAGATGGCGGTTCAATACTTGATTGTGGTATTTATCCAATCTCATTACTATTAGATATAATAGAAATCTTTAATGATACTTTTGAAGAATGTGTAATTAAAAAAAGCGAAAAAAAAATTTCAAAAAATATTGATTTAGAATCATCTTTAGCTCTTGCCTTTAGAAATGTTGAGATTGAACTAAAAACATCTCTCATCAAGAATTTAGATAATAATTTTATCATTTATACTGATAAAGATATAATTACACTAAAAAATATTTTTAATATATCCTCGAAAAGTGCACTTGAATTTAAAAATACCAAAAATAAAAATCTTTATAATTTAGAAAAATTTAGTTCCTATCATTATGAAATAACGGAAATCTCAAATTTTTTAATAAACCGTGAAATATTTAAAAACGACAATTTAGATACATCCTTAAAAAAAATTGAAAATAAAATTCAATTATTATCTGATTGGTTTGAATATTAATTATATTATTTGTCTTTATTGATTTTCAAAACTCCAATGAAAGCTTCTTGTGGTATCTCTACTCTTCCAAATTGTTTAGATCTTGCTTTTCCTTTTTTTTGTTTTTCTAAGAGTTTTCTTTTTCTATCTGTTGCTCCTCCACCATGAATTTTTGTTAAA